>Ga0193731_1000011_pt1 | contig 57411 bp, 73 predicted proteins | sample U1a2metaG_FD_144920 | JGI IMG/M metagenome (GOLD analysis project Ga0193731, IMG submission 144920) | Soil microbial communities from a riparian zone of the East river system, Colorado, United States - U1a2 | ecosystem: Environmental > Terrestrial > Soil > Riparian zone | place: USA: East River...
GCTCTGCGCCCTCCCCGGAATGATCCGCACTCGGAATGGGACCCGAACGATAGCCTCTCGCAACAATAGTCTCGCCCGCCCGTCAATCCGATATCCGAACGATTGGACCCCGCGAGCGAGTGTGACCTCAACACCACACAGATACGGATATGTAATTGTTACGATAGCGGCATACCCCTTGCGGCACCTTGGATCGCGCGTACAGGCGTCGCGCCCTCTTTCCTTGCGCTGATACCTGGAACGGCTTGCGCCGGCCTGTAGCGCAAATTCGCGCCACGCGAGACACAATCTCGCCCGGCGAGATCGAAGCTACTTCAGTGGCACGCCCATTGCCGGGTCTTGGACATAGGTTGAACGGCGCCTCGTACGCGCCAGCATAACTACCATGCTGCGCTATAGCCTTCTCGCCTATAGCCTGCGCCGGAGCGGCCAGAAAGTGGACAATAAAAAACCCCTGCCATCACTGGCAGGGGTTGAACAGGTTCCGGCTTGCCGGATCAGAGAAGCAATGCCGCCACGTAGACCAGCATGGCCGCTACGGCGCAAAGGCCCATATTGGACATTAGCCTTCTCCCTCGTTAGTGACCGGCGCGGCGGTAACGCCACCATTCCAGACAGTGGGTTTCGGCTTACGCGCGTTTTCCGCTTTCCGCTCCGCACTACTCGCCAGCATACGCCCGCGAGCCAGTACGCCCGGCATGTCAGAATAGTTGATCTTGAACATGTCAGCCACGGCTTGCCGCGCATCTTTCGGGCGGGGGAAATCCGCTTGCGCGTCAATGAACGCGACGCGAGCTTCCATGCACCGCTCGTCAGACAACGCAATGATCGTCGCCGCTTTCAGTGCGAAGCCTTCGGAGCGAATACATTCAGTCAGCTCATGGGTGTTGGATGCCAGATAGCCCGATACGCGCATTGTATCGCCGTGCAACACAACCAATTCATCCAGTAGATCACTTGTGGCATCGGTCGCACCGTCTAGCCATTCGTGGATTGTTGCCGCCTGTTTGGCGGAAAGGCCAGCGAAGAAAAGCGCGAAAGGTGTTGTCATCGTTCGTACTCCTGGAAAGGGAAACCCCTGGCGCACAATGCCAGGGGGAAAGCCAGCCTATTTACGCGCAACCTTGCGGGTTGTCGCGCCAGTCATCGCTTGCGCCATTGCGCCGCGCTCAGTGCCGTTGGCGATGGCTTTGGACGCGATAACGGCGGCCAGCGGCGCGGAACGATTGGCTTTTGCGATTGCCTTGCGCTCCGCTTCATTCGCGGCGGCATTACGCTCCGCTTCGTCCCTGCGACGTGTTTTGTCCGCCGCTTCCTTCGCCGCGACCACGCGAGCAACGGTAGCGAGCCGTTCCGTCTCGCGTTTGGCCGCTTCCACCTTGGCCGCTTCCCGCGCCTTGGCCGCAGTCTTTTCCTGCGCTTTGGTCAGTAACGGGATCGTGACCTTTGCCGGTACGGCTGGAATCGGCGCTGGCGCAGTGTCGCCCGGTTCGGATATGCCGACGAAGTGCTTCCAACCCATGTTGACGATTACGATCATCTTGCGTGCGGTAGCAGCATCTGCGAATGCGCAGACAATCGCGCCGTTCCGGTCGATCATGTCACCGTCATGCTCGCCCTTGCCTTGCGAGAATGGTCCAGCAATGGCCGAAAACGGATCGGCGTTATCCGCCTTCGCGCGTGATGCCAATTCGGCATGTTGCGCGTTATTTTGCGCCAATCGGTCAACACGCGCCGCCGGAGCGGGCGGCGTCGCGCTCTTTTTGTTCTTGTCGCCGACGGTACGCTTGCCAGTCGCTTTTTCCTCCGCCTCGGCCAGTATCTTGCCACTGGCCTTTTTCGCGCCCGCGGCAATCGCGGCATCCTTCGCGCCCTTGCCAATCTCAGTTGCTTTTTTCTCGCCGTGCGCACCTGTCAGTAACACCGCCACTGTTGGCGCTATCCAGCCTTCTTTAATCAGCGCCTTCAATTCCGGGTTGGCGTTCGCCAGTTTCATTGCCTTGCGTACCCAGCCGATTGTTTTGATGCCGCATTGTGCGGCAATCTGAGTCTCGGTCATTCCCTCGGCCTTCAATTCCAGGTACGCCGCGCCCTTCTCGTGCTCGGCCAGGTGTTTTCCGGCATTGGAGTGGATTAGGTTCAAGAGCATATCGCGCTTGCTGCGTTCCGTACCATCTGCGTTCCGCGCCTCAGGAATGATTGACACTTTTTTGACGCCAGCGCGGATCGCCGCCTCACGGCGCCTATGCCCGGAAATGACAAAAGTCTCTTGGCCGACAATGCGAACGGTAATCGGCTCATCCATCAAGTACCCAGTCGCGAGGGCCATTGATGACACAAGCGAAGCGTCATCTTCGTCAATGTCTGGATCAAACGCATCGCGGACATTGTATCCCGGAATAACCTTTAAGTTATTCGGGTCAATAACGTGCCACGGGCCGGACATGGTGACTGTTTTCGGCATATCAACATACTTGCTTGCCATTTGAATTACTCCATTGCACTTGCGCCAATTCTCGCAACCCGTTGAACGCGGCGCTTCTTTCAACGTCCAAAATAGTAACACAAGGTTATCGTCATGTCAAATAGCCCTATCAGGCTGAAGTATACTTCTGGCCTTATCCCAACGCGCCCGCATTTCCGCGCGAACAACATAGCCAAGAGCGCACGTCATACGCACTTACGCGGGCGCATACGCGCACGCGAGAACGCTCCGGTACGCGCGAGCGCCCGACGCACCCACGACGTACGCGCAAACAGGCCCGGACGTTTCCGCCCGAGCCTGTTACGCTTACCCACTATACGATTACGCGCACCCACTACTAATCATGTGCGGGCACCCACTATACGATTACGCGCACCCACTACGCATCTGGTGTTTGCGGCCACGACAACCCCCGACGTGGCCCAGATGTTTGCCGCAACCGCATTGTCGCCCGGCGAGCACCGCGGCCATGTCCTGCTTACGCTTTCGTACTGTCGTGATCGCTACCTCCAATTCAGCCGCTACACGTTTGACACCGCGGCCACCCAACAACCGCAACCTGATCGCCCGGTCAATCGACGGCTCTATTCGGTTCATCCGGCGCCTCCTGAAGCGCCCGCAACGCTCGCAGCGTCATCTGACCGTGACCTCCGAGCGCACGCCATGCCGCGTACGCCGCTGCCGAACCGCGTGGCGACCACGTATTGCGCGAGTTGTCCGCCGCCCGGATCGTGCGTGCGACCTGCACCATGAATCTGTCCAGTTTACCCGCATCCGCCGCCCAGGCATACCGGGTCAACTTCGCCCGGTATGCAGCGAGGAAAGCGTCTTTCGTCGGCGCTCCCGTGTCGTTCCGTCGTTTCAGTTCCGCCGAGATGATGACGGCTCTCCACTGTTCCAGCGGCCCGCAAAGCCTATCGAGCAACGTCTGCGTCCCTGTGCACCTGACCGCGCATCTAAACCTGTTGCGTACGTTCGGAATCACGACTTTCTCCCCTGCCCCATAATCGCCAACGTGATATCGGTCAGTTCGTCGATGATCTGCTGTAGTCCAAGAACGCGGTCAACGTGCTGCTGTCGCGCAACGCCGTAAGCCTCTGGCGGCATCGTCTGGTAGTCGCGACCATGCGGACAGCACCCGGTCAGGTAATCCATTGCCGTTTGCAGGTTCGATATCGCCGCGCGGTTCGCGACGATCAACGCGACCGCGCTTGTCCCGTTGAGGTTAACCGTCGGCACGATTAGTGTCCGTTTCGTCTCCATTTAATCCTCCTGAGTGAAGTATACTTCAGCCGCCCGCCAGCACCACTACCAGCGGACGCAGCACGATCGGGTACGCCGCGACAAACGCGACGAGCCCGGTCACGATCGACAGCGTTCTCACGAACGCCAGAGACGGTTCAGAAACCGCTGGTACTCCTGGCCCGCTGCGTATCCGCGAGCGTAGCAGGTGGTCCCGACAAGTATTCCGACCGCCACGGCGACCGCTACGCAATAGGTAATCACGTCAAACAAATCGAAGTGCATCGTACCCCCTCCTAAAACCGATAGCGCCGAAACAATTCCTGCGCCGCCTTATGCTCTTTCAGCATTGCCCGGTACAGGTCCTGTCGCTTTTTCCTGTACTTCCTTCCCCGGCCCTCCGGGTTGAGCAACCGTCTCGTCGCCCGTATGACCTCCACGTTGCTCTGACTGACGTGTAGGCCCAATCGGCAGTACGTCCCGTACATCATTCGCGCTCCTGATCGCCTTCGCCGATCTCCGCAGCATCAGCGAACGCCTGCTCGATCCCGGCGTTTATCGACGGTCCCGCGTCGAACCAGCCCGCGATTTTAGCCATGCGCTCCAGGTGATCCACGATGGCCAGAGACTCGTCGCCAAGCGGAGTACCGCCCCGCGTCGCTGTCCAGTGTTCGCGAGCCGCCGCGAACGTCGGAAAATCGCGACACCCGGCTTGAACTCGGATCGTTTTTTCACGACGGGCCAGAAAAATATAGCCGTCTGACCGTTGACCTCCGCAGATGATCCCGGCGCCCGTCATGTCGGCGCCACTCATGTTGGCGCCCCTCATGTTGGCGCCCCTCATGTTGGCGCCCGTCATGTTGGCGCCCGTCATGTTGGCGTCCCTCATGTCGGCGCCACTCATGTTGGCGTCCCTCATGTTGGCGCCCCTCATGTTGGCGCCCGTCATGTTGGCATTTCGGAAATCACGTTTGCCCGCAGCGTAACGCGCCTCAAATTCTTCACGGGTCATCAGTTTTTCTCCTGTGTTTGGAAGTATACTTCAGGCCACCAAGGCCAAAAGCGTGTAGAGAAAAATCAGCACCATCGAGACGGCGCTAACCAGGGCGAAACCCCGCGACGCGGGGTTCCGTAGTCGTCGTGACAGTTCCGTCGCGTTGAGTATCAGCACGAGAACTGTCACGAGGTAAAGCCATTTAGCAGTCATCGGGATCGTAGTAGCACGAGTGTATGTCTACCGCGATCATGTCCGCGACGGACTTGAACTTGGTCAATTCCCACAACCGACTATGCCGTCTCGCCAACGATTGCCGTACCCGAACACGCGAAATCTCGATGTACGTATCGCCGGTGAACCGCGTATCCTGAAAATCGCCGCCTTTCTCGGCGATAAGATGAAGGCACAAATCACGCAACGTCGGATCGTCCATCCGCGCCGCCTCACGGTTGAGATTGACATCAACCTTGACCGCTCCCGGACACGCGGGCATCCACATTGTCCCGGTCAGACCGCCGACAAGGCGCAGTTGGTATTTCCAGTTCATGTCACACGTCCATTTCGTGATCGTGGAACGACGTGTCGAGCGACGGCGTATCCAGCGGCGCGTCAGGATCGAGATACCGGCTTCGCTGTTTCTTCCGCCGTTTCTTGGCGGGGTAATCCCGCGTCAATGCCGACGAGCGTTGTTCCGTGACGACCGGCTCACCCTCCGCTATCTTGCGGGTAACTGTTGCCCTCAATACGGCCAGCGGGTGCGACGGTGCGAGCGCCCGGCCATTCAGGACCAGATACTCCACGACATCCGGCGTAGGCCACTTATCGGCCACAACCCTCGCCACGTCAGCCCGCGTCACCGGCTCACTCACAAACTGCGTTCCGGGTTCGGAAGTTACTTCCGAATTGTGGAACGTGGCGGTATGCCGGAACGTGGACGCCGAAGCCGCCTTCAACCCGACGTGGAGGTTGTCGCCTTCCGCGAGCGTCACGACCTCGCACCCGTCAAAAGCGATGTACGCCTTGCCGTCCACCACCTTAACCCACACACCCAGATCGTCGTCGAGCCGCGTGCGGTGTATCACTCGGTCCATGAGATGCTTAATCATCGTTACCCTCCTTCGTGTACTCGTACGACCACTGACCGATGCGATTGCCGTTCGCGTCCAGAACCGGCTTCACGAACGTACGTCTCGCGTAGACGGTCTGGCCTACCTGCCAACCGGCGTGCCGGATCAGCCGTTTCAGTTCCGGCCCCGGCTCGTCGAATGCAGCGTTGTCGCAGTCGATCGTGAGCGTGAATTTAGCTGGCATCGGAAACCCCGCACGCTTTCAGGAAACGCGGCATATCGAAGCGCCGGTTGCCGTTCACGAGTTCACTAGCGAAAGCCCTGGCGATACTGGCGCGCACCGTGTCCATACCGATGATCGCCGTATTCCAATCGCGAATGACTTTCGCGATCAGTTCGTAGTCCTTTTTCGACATTTCAGTCTCCTGTTTCGGTTGAAGTATACTTCAGACGGCGACTGGCGCCGTCCGAAGATATTCGATCAGATCGTCCAGTTCTCGCAAATCGCCCGCGAGCCGTGCGGCGTCATCTTCCGTGTTCTCGTACTCCTCGTACAACACCATGTCGCGGCACGACACATGCAGCCACTCGATACACCGGCGCCGGTGTTTCTCCGATTGCACCGCGCCTCTTTCGTCAAACCCGTACATGCACGCACCGGGATCATCGTTCGTCATGTACGAGCCCCACTGCGCCGCTCGTACCCAGAACTGTGCGGGCGTCATTCGACCGTTCCCGACCAATATCTGAAGGTGTCGGGGTCCGATCTGTTCCACTTGTCGAGTAGTTCAAAAAACTCGACGCGCGTGATATCTCTATGCTGAGTACTCCGCGTTGTGTGGACGAGCCTTTTCCCGGACGGTATGTGCAGACAAGTGTAGCGCCAGTCACCCGGCGACACCCGAGCGTGATGGAAATAATCTTGCGCCGTTTTCATCACCCGGCCACCTTCAGCCACTTGCCATCGTCCTGCTTCTCGTACTTTTGGCCTTTACCCGTACCCAGGCCGACGCCAACGCGACGGTGACACGTCAAGCACATATTCCCCCAGGGTCCCATTTTTGTTTTGCCGTCAACGAACGCCGTCGTGATGGCGTGCGAGTGGTGCAGGTTAAGGTCGCACTGTGTCGGCGCATCGCCCATCCAGTATCGTTTCTTCGGGGCTTCATCGCTCATTGTGGTTACTCCTGTTACCCTGGCTTCCCCAGGCTGCTACCGACGGCAAGCCGTCGGTAACGGTATGCGGAAGTATACTTCAAACTCGCCCGATCATGTTCGCCTTACGAATACTCTGCACGTCAATCCACTTCTCCAGACTAACTGGACGCAACTGCGTGTGATCTACCGCCCGGTACGTCCACGCCATAATCGGAAAGCCTGCTTTATCGACTCCGATGAGCCGCCACGCGGCGGCTTCACAGGGGACCATGGTGCAACCAACGCTGCCGTCTATTCGTTTATGCGCCTCGGCATAGCCCGTTTCGTGCGTATGGGGTAAAACGCAAATGCAGTTCGTGATCTTCACGATCTCTTTCGCCGCCATATCGTATGCTACGTCGTTCACTTTTAGTCCTGGGAATACGTCGGCCATCTTGTCCTCCTGTAACCGGGGCCGAAGCCCCGGTGTTGGTTGAAGTATACTTCGGGGTTTCAGCCCGTCTTCTGCATCAGGTTCAACGAGAGACTGATTTCGTCGTTGACCTTGACGCTCCCGTTTGTGCTGGCGACCAGATTGGTCTTGCCTGACTTGGAAGGCGTCGCCGCCTTCAACGCCCCCGGACCGATATCCATGGTGACGATCAACTTGTTGGCTTTCACCACGAACTCTACATTTTGTGACATATTTCTTGTTCCGTTTCGGAAGTAATACTTCCGGCACTATTACCGGAAGGCGATCAGATTTCGATCGTCCCAAACACTAGCACAACGACAACGCCCTGTCAAGTCGCTGAAATCGACGGAAGTTACTTCCAACGGTCTCCCAACGCGCGTATCGCGATCTATTGATACCGGGCGACGCGCGCTACGCGCGAACGCGCACGATCTGCGTACGCGAGTACCCGCATACCACATAGGCGCGCCGGCACGCACCCGCGAACGTCTACCAGGGGCGAACGCGGAAAACCGAAACTTCGGCAACCCGGTCCTAATCATGTGAGACCCACTACTAATCATGTGAGATTTGACACGACATTGCCGTTGTGCTACACTATATTTTGGATCGGTGGAATTTCTCTGCCGAACGGAAGTTACTTCCGAAGGAGTGTGGAAAAATGCTGGTAGCGATTGCCGATACGCCGGAAGAACTTCGCGGCGAGATACTGAAACTGCTTATATTCGCCGAGAAAACGCAGCGCACGCAGTCGGAACAACGCACCGCTGTTCGCGGCAAAATGGCAGCACGACACGCCGCCAATGTTCTTCAGAACGTGGTCGAGGACGTAAAACGTATCGGGATATTACCCAAAACGGAGTTGAAACGTGGTGAAGACCCTACGAGTTAACGGCGACGATCTGCCACCGGCCTATGTCGATGGCTGGATGGCGCACAAGAACAGCGTCAGCCGCAACAATAACCCCTACAACATCATGCGGCAGTTCGCGTCGTACGAACTGTGGATGGAGGGTTGGACGGCGCGTAACTACGCCGGGAAGAACAACGAAGACATGAGTACGCTGGACGACTATGTCCCGCGTGTAACACTGTGAAAGGAGTAATCTGACAATGCCTTACGTGCTTGACGAAACGTCGCAGCGTGCGCAGATTGAGAACCTGGACGTGAACGGCGAGGCGTTCTGCCGCGCCAAACGGTTCGACGCTGACGAGACACTGAAAGACACGCCTGCCGCTCTGCTGTCCGTGTGGCGCAACGCCGTCCAGGCGACCGTGCTGCGGATCGAGAAACGTACCGGGCACAAATACACGGTCGAGTGCGGCGAGTTCCGCACGCAGTCACGCGATATCGTTGCGTGCATGGCGATCACGAGGACAGAATAGTGGCAAAGGATGACGAGTCAGTTTATCGGATGATCCGATCGCGGACCTGAGACAGTCTGTTCGGATGATCCGACCTGGATACCCGACGTGTACCCGACGAACGCGAAAGGACAGGTGCCGTTTGCCCGTGCGGTTATGGAGAGCGTCGCGACGAGTATCGAGCGGGCGTTGCCGCTTTTGGAAAAAGGAAAAGCCGATGATACTACGCAGAGTTGACCGCTTACAGAAAAATGACCGCGTAAAACTTAACGCGCTCGTCTATCACGTACGTTTTATCGGCGGCGCGGAAACCGCAGGGTACACAGGAGTCCGTTTCGAGGCGGCGAACCGGGTCGGGACAGAACACGAAATCGCCGCCGTGCTTCAGAACGACGACTTGATCGAGGTCGTGATATGAAGGCGCAACTCGCGATGGACATGATGGCCCGCATGGCCGACGACTGGGGCGACACCGCCCAGGCCATGCTGTCCGTCACTATCGCCCTGGTGATGCGGAAGTTGGAAGTAACTTCCGTCACCGTTGCCCTGGACGAAGTTCGCGAAACGATGGACCGTTTCGCGATCATTCGGACGTACTCGGAGGTTGATGGGCGTCCGTACATGACTGTAACTGTGGAGAAAAAGCGTGATACCGATCTACCAACAAGCTAAAGACGATTGTTTCGCGGCGTGTATCGCGAGCCTTCTGCACTGTCCGCTCAGTTTCGTACCGCCGATGACGGCGGTATCTGACGTACGTCAGTACGACGGCAAACTGCAAAAGTGGCTGCACCAGTACATCCGCTGCGGCGGCTATGTGGAGTTTGGCTTCCCCGAGCCGCTGCCGGAACTTATGTCGCGTATGATGGTCAGCGCCGAAACCAGCTATTACATACTCACCGGCACGAACCGTGCCGCCGCCGCGCATTCGGTCGTCTGTCTCGGCGGTATGATCGCCCACGATCCGTCAGCCGAGCCGGGACACCACACGCTCGTCGGTCCGGTTAACGACGGTTTCTATCGCGTTGGTTTCTTGCTACTCGGTCCATAAGCCAGCGATTTGACAACTACCCCGCAGTTGTGCTTAAATAGACTTTCTGGCGGATCGTCCACCAGGAATAACCTTACCATTGATGAAAGCCCCCTTACCATGGCTAAAGCAGCGAAGACGAAGCCTGTGGCCGCTACCAAGGCCAAAGGCCCGAGCCTGAAGATGATTGAGTTCACCGCCGCCGCGATCAAGGATGCTATTGCCGCGACCGGCGCCAAGAAGTCCGGGAAGTTACTTCTGGTCCCGCTGGACCAGATCACGGAGGCCCCCGGCTTCAACCTCCGTATCGACAACGAGAAGTACCGCGCAGGTATCGCGAAACTCGCCAAGTCGATTGAGGCGGAAGGCTTTTATGAAAGCCATCCGCTGTCGGGCTTCGCCGCCGAAATCGACGGCGCGGCGAAGATCGTCGTCATTGACGGTCATCGCCGGTTTCAGGCGCTACAGCAACTCGCCGCCAACGGTTTCGAGTTTGACGGTATCCCCGTCGTGCTGAAGCCGGGAGACGCGGATAGCCTCGATCTGGCGGTCGCGCTGGACAAGGAAAACTCCGCCGAAGAACTGTCCATGCTGGAGCGGGCGGTGCTGGCGAAGCGTATGCTGACCGCGGGTCTTGCCCGCAAGGAGATTGCTGATCGCCTGGACTGTTCGGAGCGTCACGTTGGCGATCTCCTGGTCCTGATCGACGCGCCGAAGGCCATTCGCGATCTCGTCCGCGACGGCAAGATCGCTGCATACGAGGCCATCGCCAAGATGCGCAAAGAAGGCGGCGCCGACAAAATCCTCGAAGCCGCGGCCAAGGCTGACGAACTGGCCGCTGAGAAAGCGGAGAAGGCCACGAAGCTGACCAAGACGACGCTGGAAACGGGCGGCGTCAAACCGCCGAAACTCCAGGTCTTCAAGATGAACTTCAAGGCGACCGCCGGCTCGCCGTTCGAGTACGAAGACGTTGAACCGTTCCTCGGCCTGCTCGGCGACGAGGATTGGTTCAAGCCAGTCCGCAAGAAGTCGCAGCGGATGGCCCTGTCCGATATGCAGATCGAGGTCACGATCCGGCGCCCGAAGACGGACACCGAAGTCGAGGCCGAAGCCGACTCGAAGGTGGCGGCTGACGCGGCGAAACCGCCGAAGGCCGGTCGGAAGCAGCCCGCAGCGGACCCGGACCTGGACGACGACGATGGCGGTTTGGGCGACGACGACGGCGCCGTTGACCTCCGCGCCCTCGGCATCGCGGAACCCGCCAACGCGGAAATGTGATCGGAAGTTACTTCTGAAACGGACGGGGCCGCGAGGTCCCGTCTTTTCGCGTTGGAGGCGAACATGAAAATCGAACTGTACGATACCGAGCGCAAGTTGATCGGCGCGGAAACACTACCCGCGGACTTCGTTTGGTCGCTAGACGAAACCGGCACATTCCGAAACATCCAAACCCTGTCTGTGGAGATTACCGCGTACTCCTTGGGCGTGAGTTATTTTCTCGTGTGGGGCCACATTGGGGGTCCTCCGGTTTTGTCAGGACTGGTACATGGTCAAGACGACCCGTTATTCCCGACTAATCGTCTCGTGTTCGTGCCCGGTTCGATGCGCGTTGGAGGCTAACATGAGCGACACGCTGTTCAGGATAGTCAGCCCGTTCGGTATCCGCTGGCTGCCGGTATTCCGCACCGAGGAAGCGGCGTGGAGTCGTATTCTCGGGGTGAAGCGTTTGGCCGATAACCCGGATAACCGCGCCGCGATACTGCGTGAGGGCTGGAAAATTGTGGAAGTTACTTCCGTCAACGGGATGAGGATCGGATGAACCAAGAACAAGCCTACGACTGGCTGAAAGGCCGAATGACGGGACCAACGAACGGCGCGCAAGCGACGCAACTGGCTACGCGCTTGAGCGCCGATCTCGCCAGACTCGTGAGCGGGCGCGCGACACAGGACCTGTATGGTTGGAGCGCCCGGCTGGAGAACTACGAATTTGAGACGGGCTTCCCCGGCTCGTTGTTCGTCTCTCCTGACGGGCGTCTTGTCGGCACCTGGATCATGGGTAACGACTACCGGGTCAAGTCGCAGTTCTACGGCGGGTATCCGGCGACCTACCTATCTCGCGTGCGGTCGCTGTTCCGCGACAAGAAACACGTTCTTCATTTGTTCTCGGGGATGGTTGACACCACCCTATATCCCGGTGACACGGTCGATCTGAATTTATCTCTGGCGCTGGCCCATCCAAAAGGCGGCACGCACTATACCGACGATGCGCAAACCCTTACCCGCGTGCCGCTGGAAAAGTATGACCTCGTGTTGGCCGACCCGCCCTATTCGGTTGAGGACGCCGAACACTATCAGACAACGATGGTGAAACGGAATAAGGTCATGACGGCGTTGGCGAGGTTGCCGAGGGGCGCGCACGTCGTATGGCTCGACCAGGTACTGCCCATGTGGCGGAAAGACACATTCGACCTAACGGCGGTTGTCGGTATCGTTCGCAGTACAAACCACCGCTTCCGGGTTTGCAGCATTTTCAGAAAGAAGTAACTTCCGATACCTCGATACCACAAGGAGGGCTGCGATGTCGCTCACGGCACGTCAGACAGATGTCCTGCGCTGCTTGCGCCTTGGGCTATCCGATAAAGAGATCGCCGCCACGCTTAACGTCGCGAAAGGCACCGTGAAATCGCATAAGGCGCTGCTGTTCCGCGCGCTCAACGTGACCAATCGCACCGCCGCCGCTATGCACTGGCTAACAACCAAAGGAGAAACCATGGACCCGCTGCCGCCAAAACCGTTTAACCTCACCGCGCGACGAACGGATGGCTACGTCGTGAACATTGTCGAGAGCGGCAAGGCTCTGTCTGTCACCGTGACGCGTACCGCTGACGACGTGAGTTGGCGCGGCGTTCGCGATACGGTGGAAGAAGCCGTATCGCTGGCGGCACGAATTGTCGTCGAGCAACAACTGATCCAACAAATGCACGAAGGGGATACTGACCGTGATAGTTCTCGGGGCTGATTTTTTCCACGCGGTTCGCGACAATCTGTTTAGCGGACGCCTGTCGCAATCTCAGGTTGACGGCATGTCGTTTATCGCGGATGCGTGGAACCTGAAGTACGCGGCCAACGATCCGCGCTGGCTGGCCTACGCGTACGCTACGTCTTACCTGGAGACGGCGCACACGATGCAGCCTATCGAGGAGTTCGGTAGGGGACACGGCTACCCGTACGGTGTGCCTGACCCGGTGACGCACCAGACGTATTACGGTCGAGGATACGTCCAACTTACATGGCTGGCCAACTACCGCAAACTCGGCCAGTTGCTCCATCTCGATCTGGTCACGCATCCTGAAATGGCCCTCGATCCGCGAACCGCTGCGGCGATCATGTTTGAGGGCATGATCGACGGCCTGTTCACCGGCAGGAAACTGGCCGACTATTTCAACTCGCACCGTAGCGACGCGTTCGGCGCCCGCCGCATCATCAACGGCACGGATCATGCCGGGGATATCGCGGACTATTACGGCGAGTTTTTGGACGCCCTGGCGGACCAGAAGTATACTTCCGATTGACTTGACACGATGACGGCGTTGTGCGATACTGCGGCTGGTGAAAAGGAGAACGGAAACGATGGTTAACTATCTTACCGACACGCCGGATATCGTCAAGGGGCTTGTCCTGGCTCTCGACCACGCCATCGCGGCGCTGACCGAGGTCGCGGAACCGACCGCCGAGACGCTCGCCTCACTCGGCGTCGTGCGCAGCCTGCGCCAAGGTTACGCCGATTGGCTGGCGGATCAGGAGTCGGATGATTTCGGCTCGGTTCGCTCCAAGATGCTCCAGGCCGGGGTGGCCCCCGAAACCGTCAACAAAATAGAGGCCAAGATCGACCGACTCAGCGCGGAGACGGGGTTGCCGCGAAGCCGCGTGATACACGGGATTTGCGCCAATGTTGAACGTGATATGCGCCGCGCCGGGATGAACCCGGACGAGATGCGGCGCAAGATGCTCGACGCTGCCGAACGTGGTGACGCGGCGACGGCGGCGCGGCTCATCGCGGAGATGAACGCGGCCCTGGCGGCATTATCCAGATAATGCCGATAAGAACACGTTGTTGGGGTGGGAGATCGGTCGCCATGTGCCGCGCTCTGCTTGACGTGCCGGGTTCTCCGGCGCTGCCTCCCGGTCGAGTGCCCGGCTGGTCGTGCGCGAGTTGCGGCATTCCGCCCGGCACGCGAGGCTCAATACTAAAGGAACAGAAAATGAAAGCGATACAGAAAATGAAAGCGATCTGGATCAATACGCCGAAAGGCGAGATTACGTAGGTTGAGTACGCTGGCCTCGATGATTTGCAGCGTATGGTCGGGCGCGATACGTACACGACAATCGCCTTCGCCGGAGAGTTGAACGGCGATACGGTCTACGTGAACGACGAGGGTCTGTACGTGTTCGATTGTTTCTTCACTCTGCCGGGCTGCGGCCAAGGTCTGTTCGCCGGTCCCGGTGTGATCGTCGGAAAGGAGATCGGGCAGACAGCCAACACCCGTGATCCGAAAACTAAACTCGCGGAAGTTACTTCCGCCGTTAGGTTTCTTGACCGACACGAGGCTCGCGCGATGGTGAATAAACTCGGTATCTGATACTACGGACACGAGAAAATGGCGGCTCTCGCGAGCCGCCCTTTTTGCCGTACACCGCGTTGTCAGGTTGCCGGTGTAGCGGCGACGGCGTCCTCCAGCGCCTGATCGAATTGCGCCTGTTCCTCCAGCGTCGGATCACGGTTCTCCGTGATAAGGGTCTTCACGGTCGCGAGTGCCGTCATGAGCGACGGCACCTGACCAAGCAGCGCGATAGCCGCTTCGATGATGGGTAAAGCTGCAAGCATACGTTCCTCCTTCAGTGAACCGCCGCAGGCGCGACGGGGGTTTCAGTCGCGAGTCGCGACAGTACGGCGGTCAGCGCCGTAAGCGATACAGGCAAGCCGGCGTTGTTGTCGCGCTGGACCTGTTTGAACGTGTCGTGCGCCGCGTGGATATCCGCGATCATCGGCGTCCGCACGGCGGGACTGGTACACGGCCCGGCCTTCAGGTTGAGACAGGTGTTCGCCGCGTTGACGGCGGCAGTCAGCGTGACCTCGACCGCCGCGATGTCGGCTTTGCTGACAGGTGCGCTGGGTGTGACATTTGTACCACACCCGACCAGGAACAAAATCAGAACAAGGGGCCTCATGGGCTTTACTCTCCGGGGTAGGGGTTTAGATGGGTCGAAAACGGGTCGATTTCGGGGGTAGGGCAGGCTTTCAGCCGAGGGTCGGTAGGGTAGGTGCAGCGGAAGTAGCCGCCGCCTGTACGGCCGCTCCAAGCCCCGGCGCGGGCAGGGTCTCCTGTATGACTTTTGGCAAACGAGCCGCGATGACTTGCTGCACCGCAGCATTCGGCGTCGTGTCGTCGTGCGTGCCGTCGATGATTTGCGCCACACGGTCGGGGAACCTCTGGTGCATGTAGGCGGTCGCGGCAAGCAACACGTCTCGCATCGCGGCGCGCGTGATAACGCCGTCCGTGATGATCGACGGCACCGTCGCGATACCCGCGCCGATGGCCGTCCGAATTTCGGCCTCCATGTTAGCCTTGTCCTGCGCCGTCGCCTGGAGGCCGAACTTCGCCATGAGCACGGTAAGCATCTGCACGAGGTAGTACGTGACCGGAGCAGCGAGGGCCGTCAGGATCACCGGCAAAGCGTCGGCGAGATAAGTATTCATGGGGCATCTCCTTTCAGGGGGTAAAGAAAAAGCCCTCCGATGCGACACCGGAGGGCCAAGTCTGGTAGCACTAGGAGGTAGCGAGACGAATATACATGCGAAGTTACTTCGTGTCCAGTTTTATTCTTGGCGCCGGTCTTTTGGACCGCTGCGCCGTTCGATCCCGTCCCAGGTTGCTTTTTGTTCTGCTACGAGATCGCTCGCGACCTTGATGGCGGTCCGTACGAGTTTATCGTTCGCAACTTCCGCCTCTCGCGCAATCGCCGGTCTGATAGTGTCCATGGCTTTCGCCACGATGGCGCGTCCCATACCGTTCGTGACGGCGTGCCCCATGTCCCGGATATCGCTCTTTAGTTCGGCGCTGTTCGTGACCTGTCTCACTTGAACCGCGGTGAGCGCCTTTTCGTTTCGTGATGACGTGCGCGCGTTCAAGATGGACGCGACCGAGGCAACGACGGAGGCGATGCTTGGGGGCAGCGACGCGCTTACCGCGATGATGATCGCGGCTCCGTGCTGGTCGAAAAATTCCATGAACGTCATTGGACAGTTTCCCGGCTATTTTAGTGTTCTCGGAAGTTACTTCTCATAGGCGTACGGCGAATGGCCGCATATGTTCCTTCTCTCGCGCCGCCATCATGCGGCGGCGTACTTCAGCGGCATCGAACTCAGGGTGCAGCCCGGCTACGGCTGACCTCTCGACGGCGTCGATCATGGCGCCCGCAACGCCGATGCCGCGCGGCTTGCCGAGTGTTGCGTCGCGCACCATGACGCCGGTCGTGACGACCTCGATACTCGTACGGCGTTCGGCCAGCCATGTTTCGGAATACGTTCGCAGCGCGGCGGGAATTGTCTGCATCTGACGACGAGCCATGTGCATCGTCGTCAGACACTCGTCATCCGTCTTTGGCTGTTCCAAGTGTGGAGAGACGTGTCGCCACAATTTACGCATGGCGGTCACGTCCAACTCCATCAGACACCGACGGAACGCGGCGGCATGTCGCACGGCTAGTCCAGCGTGATCGTAGTGGACGTGCCGAGACGCGGGGTGACGCCGCTACCCGTGACGACGGACGGCGAGACTGCACCGGAGAACAAGATCGCGGCGGAACCGCCGCCCGTCTTGCCGGTCGAGGCGAACGTGACGGTGCCCGAGCCGCCGGTGCCAGCGGGGAAATCCACGCTCGCGGCTGGCGATGCGCTACCGCCAGTGCAGGTCCAGCCGCCTGACGTGCGCGCAACGGAGACACGAGCGTAAGAGGTGTACCCGACCTCAGACGAGGCCATGGTACCGGAGTCTGTGGGATCGGCGGTGTGTAGCCCGACCGCGATGTTGGTCTGCGGCGAACTGGCCGCGTTGTCCGCGTAGTTGGCCCAGGCCGTCGCGTTGAAGATCAGGGCCATTACTGCGGTTTCGGTGGCGTCAGCGATGCTCATGGTGAAGTTTCCTTGGGTTGGAGTTACGGTATAGCACGGAAGTTACTTCCGGTCTACGTCAGAGTGAAGCCCGGATCGACATAGTAGGTTGAACTCGCGGCGGCGAACTTCATCTGCACCGTGACGAACCCCGCGAGTTGTGGTTGCGGCGACGTGAGCGTAACCACCATGGCGATACGCCACCCGGCGCGGAAGGTACAATCGCCGTCTGTTACGGTTCCGCCGTCAACCGCCGTAGCGTAGCCTCCCGGTAGACTCGACGCGGTGTTGTGCGGCGACGAGCCTATCGCGGTGCAGAAAAATACTCTACCGGAGTTACTAGATACACTAATTGCGTCGCCAACGGCTTGCGTGTGTGAGTTGGCGCGAGCCGTCGCCAGCGTATCCCAGGCCGACGTATCCGCGCTCCAGTTCGCCGCTATCGTCAGCATGTTGGACTTCGAACCGGTCTTTACAGACCCAACGGGGCTACTCGCGCTCCCGAAGTACCGAACTTCCGGCCACAGATCACCGTTGGTCGGAATGGCCGACGTGTTAGAGATCGCGTACACCGTGACCGTTGCGTTCGAGCCGATGGCGGCGTTCCATTTATGGAGGGCTTCGCCGACGAAAAGGTTACGGAATTTTACGCCTGCCCCGGTCACGATCTTTTCGGAGTAACCTGCGATGGAGTCGTTAGCGCCTCCCGTACGGATTACGGCGAGACTGTTGGTCAGCGTGCCGAGAGTGTCGTAGATGGAGTGTGCCTCTGTGTCCGCGCCGTTGGCGGCGGCGAAACACACGACGCGCCCGTAACCGAGACCCGAACCGAAACCGTTCGTGCCGCCGAAACCACTGGCCGTTTTGACCCGACTCAGGTTGATCTGCACCGGATTATTGACAACGGCGAGTATCGCCCCGGTCAGCCCTGAAATATCCACATTGATAAGACTGATCTCAGTGAAGTTGCCGCCCGAGAACATATTGGTCGCGCCGGAGCCGCCTACCGCGCTCGCCGTGTCACGCCAAATGAAACGACCCCCGGATGATGAACTCGTGAATAACTGCCCGAGTCCGCTAGTCGGGTTGTACGCCGTGTTGATGAACTCCGTATATGTGCCCGTCGCTCCAAGCTGGCTGGAGCCGTTCTGACTGATCGTGCAGTTTTCGTAAATTTGGACCCGATTACTGGTGACGTTGAAGCCTCCCGTTGACCCGGAAGAAAACGTGAGGCCATTGAAATACCACGAACCCGTCCAGTTCTTCGATGAATTGTTGGTGAATGCCGCCCCAGTCTTTACGTCTGAGGCCGTCGGCGACGCGACGGTGTGATCCACCGATATGACGTTCAGAACACTCGTATCGGCGCTTATCCCGGAGTTCATATCCTGACTGAGCGTCTGCGTATGATCATCACCGAGATAAATAATATCGTCGGCAGAACTTCGTCCGTACGCAGTTTCTAGTAGGGCAAAACACGCCGTCCAAGCGTATGTGGCGTTGCCTGTAACCTCGGTCCAGGTTCCACCATTGTCCGCCGTGGTCGCGCCGTTACCGAGGTTCCAGGTTGGTTGCAGCGCCCCCGTAGTGAACGTCCCGCCGTTGTTGCGAAACGCACGTTCGTTGCCCGACGACGGCGCGGTTGCTCGCACGATGGTCCCTGTCGGCGTGGATACTCCGGTGGCCCAAGCCGTAATTCCCCAAAACCCGGTAGTCGAACCGTTGCCGTTGTTGCAATACCGCGTGGTCATTTCAACTCTCCAACTCGGAAGTAACTTCCGATCATGCCGATGTTCCGTCGGGGAACGGTTTTGTGTATGTCGCTGTCGTCTCGACTACGCCACCTGGGACCGGACGCATGTAGCTGGTTACGATGATCGGAACTGCGGCCATCGTGCCGGTTCCGGCCATGGTCGCAACTGTCGCGGCAATAGCCGATGCAGCCCCGGTGAGCGCACCCGCTCCGGCCATGGTCGCGACGCCCGTGCCGGTGCTTCCGGCAATCCCGGTTAGTGTCCCGGTTCCGGTCATGGTCGCAACGGTTGCGGCATCCGCGGTTCCGACCGCGGCCAGGGTCCCGACGCCCGCCATCGTCGCGACAGTGTCGGACAGGCCGACTCCAGCCGCCGCCATTGCGCCGGTTCCGGCCATCGTCGCGGTCGTCACTTGTAGCGAACTTCCCGTCGCGGGCATCGCGCCGGTTCCGGTCATGGTCGCTACCGTTGTCGCAACCGTCGAGTCGAACACCGCCGTAGAGCCTGTGCCCGTCATCGTGCCGGTTGTCTCGGCAATGGACGATCCGGTCGCTGCCAGTTCGCCGGTTCCTGCCATCGCGGCCTCGGTGATCGACGGTCCAAGCCACGAGCCTACGCCGTTGAACTCGCCTTGGCCGTGCACGGTCGCGTTCGTAATCGCGACGCCGAGAACAGTCCCGACGCCGTTCATCGCGCCTTGCCCGTGCATCGTCGCGGTCGTAATCGCCGTACCGATTGCCATCATCGAACCGACGAAAGCGCCTTGCCCGTGCATCGTGGCCGCGCCCCATCGCACGATTTCGCCGACGCCGTGCAGCGCCCCGACGCCGCTCATGCGGGCAATACCGACGCCGTCGCCCACGTACGCCAGTTTCACCCGGTACGATTTCAGGCTTTGCCGTCCGTCCGTCACGGTGTAGAGGATCAAATCGACGCGCTCCGGGTCAGGCCCGCTCGCCGCCTCGGTCGCGTCGTAGGTATAGGTGCTGGCCGATATCCCGGTGTGCGACCGGATCAGCGCGTCAGTCGCGCCGTCATGGACCTCCACTACGTATGTCGTCGAGGCTTCTGCCGTAACCGCGCCGTCGAGATGCGTCACTATCTGATCGAACTGCGTCAGGCGGTTGCGCGCGACCCACGTCAGGGTGGCGTCGCCGCGAACGGCAGTCGGATCGTCGGTCAGCGCGAGTGAGCCGTTCAACTCCACGTCGCCCGGCGCGTACGGCAGCATGTGCCGTGCGACAATGACGACTTCCTCGTGTGTCGCGGTGACAAGATCGCTCGCGGCGGTCGCGGTCACGTTCTGCAACTGTACGTCGATCACTTCGCCGAAGGCGAATGGATCAGTCCGCGCGAGCCGGTCGCCGTCGTAGAAAAACAGAAGTTCGCCGGTCGAGTGCTTCTCGGGGATGGTATCAGCCGCACCGCGCTCAATCGTAACGTGCCCGGTCGTGATGTCGAAGCTGACGATCTTGATAACCTCGTCGCCCAACAGTGCCGCCGTGTCGGAAGTAACTTCCGTCAGGTCGAAACCCGCCGACAGATCGAGGCCGGTGTCGTAATACCCGACCGGCGCGACAACAACGCCAACTGGCGAAAACACGCCGGTCGATACGGACGGCGCGCCGCCAGTCGGAGTCGCGCTCATGCGGATTGACTTACTCGTCAACGTCGGGCGACCGGCAACGCCGATAACGCCGCCTTCGGTATCTGGCACCGCCGCCAGCTCCGCCGCAGACAAGATGCGGGCCATCTCGAAGTAGTTCGCCTCCGCGACGAACTCCCGCGTGATCGACGGCGCGAAACCCGACTGTACCGGCGGTATCCAGCTACCGGGAACTGCCGCCGCGTAGACTGTGGATGGAAGGCCGAACACGTCTTGAAGGCACTCCATCGTTATCGTGCCGTCGATCATGGTTCCGTCGTCGTACGTCGCTACGCGAAGAAGCATACTCCCGATACCCGCGTCAGGTGCGGCGATGCGGATCACCATACCGGGTTGAATGCGCCACGCGCGCCGGTCGAACTTCAGCGTGAGACGTTTCAGCCCTGCGGACCCTACACGTAGTTCCCGCAACGCCACGCGCGTCGCGATGTCCTGATCGTAGATGCCGGGGAAGTCTTTTGTCACCGACACCACGGCGTTCAACGACTGGATCGACGCCGGGTTCTGTACGCGCTTCTGCCGATCTTCGTCGAGGTTCTGTTCGCGCCAGTTCACAATGACCTCGTTCGCCACCACAAGCGACGAGCCGGTCTCGCTGGCCGTGACGGACAACAGCCCGGATTGGTAATCGAAGAACGGCACGAGCGAGCGGTCGTAATCGTCGCGGATCAGCCGCAGGATCATCAGGCCGGTGCCGCGGTCGATGTACAGCACGCCGCCGATATGGTCGATTACCGTTTGAATGAAGGCACCGATATCGGTGTCCTTCGTCCACCGAATGCACATTCCAAAGTTCTCGGTCCAAAGGGCGTTCGCGGCGTACGTCCAGGCCGCGTCGTCCATGTCCGCGCGATCGAGGCCGAGGCCCCATTCGGGATCGGTTAAGCACTGGTACAGAATGTGCGCCGGGTTCATCCCGATTACGGCGCTTGGCGTGGTGACGCCGTCCCGCGTCACGTCAACGAACGAGAGTAGTCGCACCTTGGCGGGATACCAGCAACCGTTGTCGCCCCAGCCATTCAGCGCACGACGCGTTCTGATTTTCCACGTCTTCGGATACGGATTATTCGAGCAAACCTGACCGCTGTAGTACAGCGTCGTCGTGCCCTTGAAGTCGGATATGTCCGCACGCCGCTCCGTAACGATGGTGCTGTCCTGAACGCCTACGCCGTCAACGTACGTCACCGCATCGCCAGACGGAACGGCGGATATGGCGTCCTTTATGAAACCCGGAACGATCTGACTGGCCGCGCCGAACAGGAACGTGAGCGTTCCGACGATGCCGCCTTCGCCAGTATCACCGCCGAACAATTCTGGCGCGGTTATCGAGACGGATGTTCCGTCCACTACCGGCCCGTTCTCCACCCATGCGTACTGATCTCCAACCTTGATCGTCACCACGTCGTCAACCGGGCCGCGCCCGATACCCATAAGGATATCGAAGAAGTATTTGTACCCGGTGATCTGTGAGTTACCGCCGCCTTTACTCACCGGAAGTCACTTCCGCGCGAGCCGCGTCAACTACCCGTAGCGCCAGCGGATCGCCAGTGTCGAGAAACACTTGCGCCGCGATGCCGTCCCGCAGGAACGCCATCCAGTTCATGTCATGCGCCGCGAACCACGCACGAGCGCCGCCGGTGCATAATTTCGCGGCGCGCAAGTGGCGTATGTGGCACCGTAATTCGGAAGTTACTTCCGTCATTTTTTACCGCCGCCGCTTGATTGCCTGATCGCCTCAGTGCGCAGGTTCCCATACCATAATACCTGCCAATCCGGCGTCCAGCAATCCCCGAAGATAACCGACTGCGGCGTGCCCTCCAGCGCGACAGGAAAGCTGAAATCGGTCAATTTCGTCGGCGTCGCGTCCGTGTTCTTCGGATGCGGCGTCGTGAGCGCGGTTATGACGTAGGAGACGATGAGTAGCGCGATAGCCCAAACGAAATTCACGACTGCGCTCCTTCTCAGAAAACCGGATTGCCGTCGAACGGACTCTTGCCGGGCAGCATACCGAAACCGCCGTACCTGGATATGTTGCCGATACCCGGATCGCCAAAGTGACGGCACGAGGACGGGACCAGTGTGCAGCCGGGAAGCAGCCTTACGGCCATGCCGACGGTCAGGCCGTCCGCGGCTCCAAGTAGAATACAGGTCGATCCGTCGTCCTGCTGAATGCCGCGTCGCTCCACGTACGCCGGGTCGGGGTTCCACTCAATGAAACCCGCTGCGAAACGATTGTCCCACCGTGCGGGGGACGGCTGCGCGTCCAGGGCGTACCCGAAAGCGTTCCCGTACAGCGCCGTGATCGTCGCCGGTTCGGCCCAATCGCCCGCGCCCAGGCCGCAACCGGGACCATAGACGTTGTGGGTGCAGCCGCGCGTCCACGCGAGACGTAAACCGCGACGGTTGAGAAAAAAGGTTTGCGTATTGCACACGATGTCGGACGTGACCGGATCACGGTACTTAACCGAGGAAATGAAGCCGGTCCACACCAGCGGCGCGAAATTATCGCCGTATTGCAGTAGTCGAACCTGCACCTTTATCGGTTGAGACGGCGGCGTACCGACGAACATGCGCGGGATCGCGATTGACGACGGAACGGTTATAGTGAAATCGTCCGTTACCGCCTGACCTTTCTGCTTAAAACCGTCGTCCAGTATCGCGATTGCGGAATAAATGTCGCCCGCGTACGACACGTCTCTGTCGCCTGACGCATAGCGCCAGAACGCGTCGCCGCGTTTGAACGTGTACAGGCGAACATCTTCACCGTCGTTGGTGCTGATCTCGCGGAGGTCATAGGATGATCCTGACATACGATCCTCTTTAGCAGACTTCGAACCGTTTCGCTAGGCTTGACCACCGGCGCTACCGTCAGCGCCTGCGCCGCCATCACCGCCGCCGCCGCTACCGTCGGCGCCGCCGCTTCCGCCGTCTTGCGAACCCTCGAATACTGACGAGCCGGGGTCCGTGACGATATCCACGTTCGAGGGGAGTGGCGGAAAACCGTCGCCTGACTGCACGTACGACCCGGTAAATATGTTCGTCGAGTACGGACTGGCGTCTCGACGATCCGTGATTGCGGCGAACGCTGTCGTGACGGTCGCGGCTCCCGACGCGTCAGTGTGGTGCAGTATTTCGATCTCGTCCAGGTCCTGTCGGGACAGCACAACAAAACAGGCGCGCACGAGAATATCCTCGGCCACGTTACGACCAAGCGCCTCCGTGAAGGTAAGTCGCTCTGTCTGATCGCTAATAATCTCCGCGCTCGCGACTGTGCGCAACACGACGCTTCCGTCATGGAAGTAGAAACCGACAAGATGTCTCTCAGTGTCCGCCGAGAGAATGTATTCAGTATAGCCATATCGCTCGATAACCAGTGTAGTGCTCGTAGCTGCCGCGAATTGGGCCGGAACCACGTCGCGGTAGTACGTCGGCACGTAGAGCGGCATCAGTTTCCCGCGTAGCCAGTAGAGAAATCCACGAAACGCTTTCATCTCCGCGCGGCCTTGCAGGACCAGCCCAACTTGTTGCACGACGAGCGAGCGCCCTCCGAGGTCGCTACGCGGCGTCCAGGGACTAAGCTGATTGTCAAACTCCGCAAGCAGCCGCGAGTACGTGACGCTGATATCGGTAGCCTCATTCGGGAGAACGGCTAACACCGGGTAAAGCGCGCCCGGCAGGACGTCGGGCTCGACCGCGTCGAAATCGTTTATCTCCACGGACTGAAACAAGATGGTGACTTGCTGCGCGCCGTCGCCCATGCGCTTGCCGTTCTGCGTTCCCTGCATGAACGCCTGTTTCGTAAGGTAGACCGATGACCCACGAGGCCAGTCGCGGACCAAAGGCGACGCCAGCGTGAGTTGCCCGGAAGTTACTTCCGCGACGACGACGCCCTCGAAAATGAAAGGCGTGTCGGAGTCGATCAACACGATTGTCGATCCGGCGACGATCTCGGTATCGTCCGTCGTGTCGCAGGTCAACGTGATCGAACCGGCATCGTGCGCACTTGCGAGAAACAGTTTCTCCCACCATAGCGGATATATCCACCGGCTCGCGGCGGGGCCAATCATGTACGCGTCGTACAGGCGTCGCGTCGCGTCGATAAGCGTGAAGGACGCCTCGATCTGACGACGCGGAGAAGCGCGGAGACAACGACGCTGTTCGTCCGCGCTCTGCGACCGGATAACATCGGTTTTCCACTGTAGCCGCTCCGTTACGCCGTTTACCCAATCCGGCTCAATCGTCCAGATAGGAAACACCGGAGAGAATACGCCGGACCCTTCGATGACCGCCATCGCGGGCGCGATGATCGACGCCGGTTCGGGAAACGTCGTCGGCAGGAAGTCCACGGACGGCGCCCCCGGCTCACCGGCGTTACCGTTAGTGTACCCGGTAGTTCCGCCCGCTCGTGTCGTGCCGCCGTCCATCACGAAATCCGTGATGTAGCCGATATAGACTTTATGCGCCGCCGCGATGATCGGCTGAGAGTTGAAACGTGACGAGAAACCCGGCGAGCCGTTGACGGAGTAGACCGGCGTCGAGTCCAGTAACGTACCGGGCACGCCGCCGGGACCATCGGAGTCGAACAGCACGCCGCGAACATGCCCCGGCCCGCTCGATACCATGTTTATCAGCAGGGCGCCGAGGCTGAAATCCGTAGCAGGCGTGAAGGGCGTGACCCATAAAGTCGGTTGAGTGAATACTGTATATCCCCCGTACGCAAGATCGCCCACGGCAGAGTATGTTGAAGTCCATCCGCTGTACCCGGTTGGCGGCGCGTGACGAAATGCCGATGCTCCGAAATTAAGCGTAACGCTGTCGGGCGTATTCCGAACCGACACGGCGGGCCACACTCGCGTTCCGAGTGTCAGGCTGTCGGCGCCGGAGTTGTTTTCGAACTTCAACCCGCCGACTCCGGTCGCCGGATTAGCGGACGGGTTGCCGTTCCACGATCCGGTATTCAGTTTGAACCACGCGAGCCGCTTGGTTACGTCAAAAGCGAGCGCGCCGTGATCTCCGGCGACCCACGTATCGGAAACATGCGAAAAACCGTCACCTACGTTGTTTCCGTACCATCCACCTGTCGAGCCCGTGGCCAGCCCGGTTCGTGCGGCGCTAGGTGTGCTGAAATCCTGGTCGCCGACAAACCTATTCGGTAAAATGGTACCGTACCTGTAGCCCACAACTCCGACGTGGATTGATCCGAACAAGCCGTCGTCGAGTACGTCGTTGACGGTAAACTCAAAATACCACTTACCGGCGGTTTTCCCCTCAAACGCCCGGACGGCAGTAAAAGAGGCGGCTCCCGGCGCGGAAGCGGTCAGCCCCGAAGGACTGATCGTGATGTCGGTTCCCGCCGTGGATGGGTCGAGTTTCGTGTACGTCGGCATCAACCGTTCCCCAGGATGCTGCGGATTGCGCCCGCGTTGTTCTTAATGTGGGTTATCACTGTCTTCTCGCCGTGAGAACCGGCGAGTGCCCCGGCGAGGTCCCGCTCATTCATGACGAGAACCTGACGGATCGACTGCGGCGCGGAAGTTACTTCCGGTTTCCCGGTGTAGTTATTCCGGTGACGCGGATCGTTCGCCGTAAGCATTTCCTCCCCGACTTTACCAACAAGCGGCACTTCCTGCGGCCCGAGGCCGACGACGCCCCCCGTGTGCATCCGTCGCGCGTTGGCGAATATGTCGGGGTTGACGGATCGAGACATTGTGGTGGCGCCAATAATGCCGCCTTCGTGCGCCGCCGCCGAAAGAGTACTCACGGTGTCGATGAACGTGCCGCTCTCCGCTGCCGCCGATCCGGCACCCGCCGCCGCGCCGGCTCCGGCATTGAACAACTTGGCGATGCCGCCTCCCGCGCCGCTCGACTGAAGCGCGTTCAGTATCTCCTGTTTAATGATGATCGACGCGATGTCCTTCAGTACGCCCGCCGCGAATTGCGAGAAGGCGACGCCGACCGCTTTCGCCACGTCGCCGATGTTGCCGACGCCCGCCGCGACGTTACCTACGGCTTGCGCGAGCGTGTCGAAACCCTGAAGCGCGTGGCTGACGATTGATTGGTCAACCTCGTTCGCGAATTTACGTTGCGAGGCCGTCAGGTCGTCGTTCGAGGCTTTCGTCTTCTCGATAGCCGCCTTCATCTTGGCGTAGACTTCAGGCGAGATTTCCCCGAGTGAACGCTGGAGGTCAATCTGTTTTTGGAGCGAGTCGATCAACCCGTTTATGACCGGCTTCGCTTCGGCGTAGGCTTTGATCTGTTCGGCGTCCGCCTCACGTTGTGTCCTGTGGCCGTTCGCCACGAGATCGTTGAGCGTCTTAACCTTGTCGTTGCGCGCGGAGATCAAATCGCCGATCTTCGTCAGACTTTCCGCGTCCAGCGTCTCAAACGCCTTGGCGTCGTTCGGGTCGATCTTGGCGTTGGCCGCAAGCCGTTCCTGCGCGCGAGCGGTTTGCGGTTGTGCCCGAAGGTCCGCGTTCGACACCGCGATGGCGGCTCTGACCCTCGTGCCGGACAGCCGCACGACTTCGGCGGTTTGGTCGAACGCTTGTTGCAGCGTTATTGTTCCGGCCTTCAGGTCCGCGGCGATCTTAGATACGCGGTCATCGCGCTCCTTCACGGCGGCATCAACAATAGCCTTGTCCGCCTCCGCCGTCGCGATGTCTACGGCCTGATCTCGTAGCTTCAACACCTGATTACGGAACTGTTCGATCGGCATACCGCCGATGGTCGTAACACCTTTGGCGACCAACGCTGCAATTTGATCCAGTGACGCTTGCGTTGCGTTCAAAGCCGCCTGTCGTTTTGCCGCCGCGTTCGTCGGGTCGGCATTGGCGATCCGGTCGTCCAGTGCGCGCTTGGCGGCGTCCGCCTCCTGCTTAACTTGTGCATCTTCCTTGTCGCGAACCGACTTTTGGCGCGACCGGAAGTCCGTGTCCAGTTTGGCCCGCAGTGCTTTGCTCTGGTCGTCTTCCTCCAGTCCGTTTCGGTCCTTGTCCATCTGCGCCTGGACCTCACGGCGCTTCGCGTCGGCTTCGGCCTTATCCCGCGCAATGCGGAGGGCGCTGTTGCCCATCGCCTCTTGCGACAACTGCTGGTCGATCATACGCTGGAGCCGGGTTTGCTCCAGTTGGTTCGCAGACTGCGTCAGCCCCGGTACGGCGTTGCCGGTCATCACGCCGGTCTGAGTTGGGAAGTTACTTCCGACCTGCGTTGTCCCGGCGCGTCGAATACCGAGTTGACGCGGGTCCTCGAATGACGTGGCTACCTTGCTGCCGTAATTGCCCGAGACCATTTCAACCAACAGTACGCCGTCCGACCCGGTTTTGAAGTTCCCGGTCGCGATACCAACGTGGCCTCCCGGCTCACCTGCTGGATGACCTTTTGACTGCACGAGAATATCACCCGCGCGGACTTCGGCGGCGTTGGCTATCCCGACGCCCCACTTCTCGAAGTCGGTAGCGACGTTCGTTCCCGTGCCTTGGATGCCCGCCGCGCGCAACGCCGCGTTGGCGAAGGCCGCGCACCACGCGTTGATGATCGGTTCGATACTCTGCCCGATGAACGGTGCGACGGCTTGCAAGGTCTGCCCGCGGTGTTCCAGTGCCGCACTCGCCGCGCTACCCGCAAGCGCGTTTATCGCGTTTGTGCCGGTTGTCGGCCCGCCTTCGGGCGACTGCCCGGCGAGTTGAAGTAGCTTAAACTTGTCGGCGGCAGAGATCAGTTTCTTTTCAAGTTCGTCAACCTGTCGTCCAAGTCGATCAAGTAGCGGGTTAGTCTCAATCCCCTGCTTGGTCAGTTCATCGCGCAGCGTGTTGTACTTATCGAACGCCGTACGGAACTTATCGGATAGCGTGTCTACGTCATGTTGGGCGTTGCGGAGCGCCGGATTGTCCGTAGAGCCGCCGCGTCCCTGCCCGGTAAGCCCCTTCGTGAGCGCGCTCAGAACGTCTACGGTGCCCCGAGCACCGTCGATCAACGCCTTGAAGAACCCCTTGTTCTTGTCCGCGACCTCTTGCGAACCGAGTGCGTCCAGAAAATCGTGCCACGAGTTTTTCAGTTCAACGATGCCGTCACTGTACGGACCGATTCCGTCTTTCTTGGCGCGCTTCATGGCCTCGGAAACGGCGTCAATCGTCGCCGCGCGCGCCGCGTCAATCGTGCCGCCGTCTCGCTGCGCTTCCAAATATCGCGCCAGTTCCGGCGTCAGTAGTTTCATCTCCTGAAGTAGCTTCTCCAGGTCGTCGATGCTCCCGGTTGGGATGATCGACAGTTTCTTGGTCGCTTCGTCCGTCGTAATCCCGAAGGCCCGCGTCATGTTAACGACGGCGGTTGTGAACTGTTCGATACGTTCGGAACTGAGGTTCTGCCCAAGGAACGTCTTAACCGCCGTACCGGCCTCCGCGAACGAGAGGCCGAGACGCTCCGCTTGACGTTGGAGGCCAAGTAACACCGCGCTTGACCGGCCCGTGGCGTCAACTGTACCGGCGAGGGCCGCATTGAAACTGCGTAATGCGCCTTCCGCGGAGTACACACGCTCCAGGGACAGAACGATAAGCCCGATTGCGGTGGCGACCGGAGCGCCGATAAGTAACATCGTCCGCATCGCGGAGATGGACGTTTCGAAGATTTGGAAAATCTGCCCGGCCTGAGACTCGAACGTACGCAAGACGCCCTGGCCCAGAGACAACTGCGTGATAACGTCGTTCGCCTGGAAACTTAAATTCTGGAGTTGGTACGAGGACAGGCCGAACAATCCGGGGTTGCCTTGCGTCGCGCGAGACTGCACGGTCGCGAGCCGCGTGGCCGACGCTATCAACTTATCGGTTTCCGCCGTCAGGTTCGCCGTGCTGATCCTTCGCACCAGCAACGCAGCGTCCACTTGCGCTTGTTGCGTGACCTGACCCTGGAGATTTCCCCGGCTCGTCTCCAGCGTGCGCTCCGCTCGCGCCAGTTCGCTGACATCAGCCGAACCGGCTTTCACCGCCGCACCGAGACGCACGACCTCCGCTTGCGCCGCCGTGAAAGACGCGCGGGCGGCGTCCGTTGCGGTCTTCTGTCGCGTAAATTGGTCAATCAGGCTGGCATCGCTCGCGATCTGCCGCTGCACCGCGTAGACCTGATCCATCGTCTTGTTGAACGTCTGCGTCGTCATCTGCGCTTTGCCGACGCTCGCGTCCAGTTTATCGACCGCCGCAGCCGTATCGACAATCGGGGCCACACCGCGCTCCGTCGCTCCGGCGACTGCGGATACCGCGCTTCTCGCGGACGGCGCACTCGTTCCGGCAACCGGCGCCGTGAGCGAACTCGCGGCACGTACGCGCGCGTCAACCTGTGCGTCGAGTGCGGTTTTCTCCAGGGCCAAGGCTTCTCGACGGAGGCGCGATGTCGTGACTGCGAGGTTCGTATAGCGGATCAAGGCATCGTCGAGAGTGCCGACCGTCACCCCGATCTTGTTTAGCGCGGCTTCCTCTGCGGCCAACGCTTCCCGCTCTTGCTGCGCCCTGTTCGCGAGCGGATCGACGCTGCGGCGAAGCGCCGTCGTTCTGGAAGTAACTTCCGAAAGTTGGTCAGGGTTCGTGATCGTCTTCGCGGACGCCTCCAGTCGGGCGATCTCCGCGACCACGTCATCGAACGCCTTGCGCGCGGCGTCCGCCGCAGCCTTCTGTCGGGCGAAGCTGTCTACAATTTGAGACTGACGCCCTAGTTCGCGCGAAGCCACGTCGAGACGTTTCAACCCTTGCGTGTATTCGTCTACCCCGGCACCCGCAGAGTAGAGTGTCGAATGAACCTTAAACACCGCTGATTGCAAACCCGCCAAATCGGCAGGGGTCGTGCCGGGGCTTGGAGGGGGCACCAAGCCCGCTTGCACCCTCGCAGCTAGGGTAGGCGCGGGGGAAGGCACCGGGACGCCCAGCGCTCCGGCTCGGCTGGCCGCATCGGCGTGTAGCGAGGCGACCTGTCCCTGCGCCTTCTGCACGGTCGCCCGGAAGGCGTCAAAGGACTCCCGCGCCTTCACCGCCGCCGCGTCCTCTGCCGCCCATACGGAAGATACTTCCGCCGCAAGCGCCCGCTGTTCCGCCTGAAACTCGGAAGCGTCCTTCGCGCGCCGGTTCGCCAGCGCCTTCTCCGCATCGGCTACCCGGAAGGCTTCTTCTACGTCGAACCGGCGCGCGTTGAGCGGAGACTGTTTGTCTGCCGCCTCTTGCGCTATGCGGCCTTTCTCGCGTATGGCCGTCGCCGCGTCCAGTACGGCTTGTTTCTCGCGTTCCTGATCCGCGATGAACTTGGTCGCGTCGCGAGCGCGCTGGTTCGCTACTTGGTTCTGTACGCCCGCGTCCAGTAGCGCCTTCTGTAGCGGGTCCGCTCCGGCTTTACCCTCGCTGATCCCTTGCGCCGCCTGTAACTGTGCGGCGGAGATTTCCGCGTGCGCCCTGTCGAGTGCGAGCCGCTGCACTTTCGCGTCAAGCTGATCGGTCAGTACGCCCATGTGGACAAGCTGGTCAGCCGACTTCTGGAAAGTCGCCGTCAGCGTGTTCAACCGCGTCACCGAACCGGCGAGCGAGTTGTCCAATCGCGTGAGCGCGTTCGTCTGTTTGTCGGTTCGTTCCGTCACGTCGGGCAGAGACGCGGCGAAGTCGTCGCGTTTCTGTTGCCGCGTGTCTACGACGGTTTGCTGTTTATCGACTGAAGCCTGTTTGCGGGAGAACGCGTCAAGCGCCTCCCGCTTCAACAGAAGTTGCCCCGCCGCGTCGATCAAATCTTGCAACGACCTGGCGTAGTCCTTCGTCGAACCGATGCCGTTTGCCGCCGCTACTTGTTGTTGCGCGAGCGCAGCGACAAGCTCTTTCACTTTAGTCGTGACTTGTGCAAGCGGCTGGAGCGCCTGATCGACTTGCGCCCGCAGGATCAGATCGGTGGAGCGTTCATTCGCCATCGGTCAGTTTCTCCAAGGTCTCTGTCACTTGTTGCCCGGTCCCGTTCACGGCAACGCGGTGTAGCAATGCCTCTGTTCGCATTCTCGCATGAATGCGCCGTCGCGTAAACCGCACTTCACTCCACAGGCGTCCAAGCGGATACCACGGAGCGTGGTAGTGTCCTTCCGACAGTAGCAAACCGACGCAATCGCGAATGTCGCGGTAGTGTCGGATTACTGGATCGTCCGCTGGCTTGACTGCGTGGGGTCGGAGGGCTGCGAGCTGGTCGTCAGCACTATCGTCCTCAATAGCACCGCGAACCCCAAAGGGCCGCCGACATCCTCGAACGTCAATTCCAACACCTTCAGAACGATCTTCATTTGTAGCGGCATCGACAACCGGCTCGCCGCGTCCAGATCGGTTTCCCCGGTCGCGATAAGGATCGTCTTCACGATGGTCGCGGGCGCGTTGATGATGGCGCTGTAGACGCGCGCCTCGATATCGTTGTCGTCAGCCGGAAGTAACTTCCGGGTGGCGTCCCAGGACGTGAACAGCATCCGCAAATCCGCAACATGATTGCGGAGCAGCGTTGCGACATCGGTCGAGTTGAGACCGCGCACAGTGCAAAGCACTTTTCCGCGATACTCGATGTCGGCTTTTTCGGGAGCGTAGTCACTCAACATGGGGGCTTCTCCTGGCTTAAACGAAAAGGGCGGAGCCTCTGACGGCCCCGCCCCACTATACACTCCCGGCGTACCGAAGTTAAGAGGCGACGATGTTGCTCGACGTGACGAGTGCGGAGCCGGTCAGCGCCGCGTTGTCGAACAGTTTGGCGGTGTAGGTCGCCGCCGTGCCGATGACGAACGGCCCCACGAAACCGGCGCTGCCGTGAACCTCGTGAACCGTTCCGTACGGCGTGGTGCTCTGGAACAGGCTGATATAGCCAACCGTGCCGCCGGTGAGGGTGTAGTGCATGTCGAACGTGATAAACAGATCGACAGCCGTCGGCCCGGTGACAGTGCCGCCCGTGGCGAGGTCTGGAGCCGCACCGGCAACCGCCGCGTCGGCGACGGTGAACTCAGCCGTGGCGTCATCCGCGGCGACGCTGGTGTGGTCCGACATCTCGTACACGTAGACGCGCTGCGTTGCAGCATCGCGCTTCAGGGCTTCCGCCGTGTACGACATGGTCTGCCACGTATCACCCTTCAACGCGAGGTTGCCGCTCGGCGTCAGGTTCACGTAGGGAAACCAATAGTTCTTATTGTCGCCAACCGGGTTGTCGGCCTCGAAGGTCAGCGCGCCGAAGATGGTATCCTGGCGACCGATGACGAGCGCGGAGCCAATGTCGGCCGGCGCATCGCTCGGGAGGGCGTCGGTTGCGTTGCCGCCGAACCAAAGCGCCAGATTGCCGTTGTCGATATTATCGCAATCGAACGTGAGTGTCAGATCCGTTTGAAGCACGATCGAACGATCCTTGATCTTCAATCCGCCTTCCGACGAATAGTGATCCAGCTTCGTATTGCTTTGCGCGATGGTGAATTGCGGCGTGTTGCCGAAGTAGCCACGCGTGCCGCCTGTGGTGGTGCCTTTGGCGTAGGGCGTGAAGTAGAGTTTGCCCCGACCCAATACCAGATTGTCAACCATGACGTGTATCCCTCAGTTGAAGTTACAGTTAATCCAGAGCCCAAGGGTCTGAGACATCGGCCTTATACCACACCATGAGCGGCAGGTATAGACATTCCGTTCCCCCTGGTTGCGGCGTCGCCGCGCGAATGACGCCGGGTCCGATACGCGCGCTCGTGAGTAAGCGCCCGAGGCGATAGTCGGATGGATAAACCGGATTGCCCACACCGTTCATCACCACCATTCGCGCGAGGCGCTTCTCCAAGGCACCTTTCAGTCCGTAGAGGTTGTCGGTCGGCGTGTCTTGCTCCGTCTTCGCCCATCCTTGGATAAGTAAATCGAGGCACTCAACGCGAACCATTTTCTCGAAGCCTGCTTCGTCGGGCTGCGCGTCGGGCCGCATCGACTCCAAGATGGAGACGAACGGCACCGGCTCGTTATCCCCGAACACCCGCTTGCCGCGAAAGACGCGCCCCGTCAGGTCAAGGTCATAGCCATTCGCGGGCGTAATCCCGGCGAGCAACGTCGTCAGTCGCTTCAGGATCGTCAGGGTTTTGGTGTCGGCCATCAGAGCGCCGCCCCGCTACGGAACGCGAACTGCCGATGAAACTCGTCCTCCAGAGCGGAAGTAACTTCCGGCGCAATTTGGTCGGCCACATCCTGAAACACCTGATCGACGGACGGCGCGTACAGGAGGAAGATACCGCTATGCCCGCCGTCCTTCTGTGGAACTTCGTATGGCGAATAGCGGTCAACGCCTTTGACGGTTTCGCCGGGCCGCAACTTGATCGCGAACCCGATACCACCACCAGGGAACTGCCACAGAAACGCGCTCTTGAAGTTCTGCGACGAACCGGGCTTGACGTGAACCGTCACGTTACCCGGCTTGCGCACCTGCCCACTCGTGTAGACCGGCGAACCTGGAGCCGCGAACCGGGCAAGCGAGGTCGGACGGTCGCGACCGCTGATCCGCGCCTCCAACTTGTTCGTGTTCGCGAACTGGCTGACGAACAGCCGATCCGGGCGCTCCAGATATCCTTCGGGGAAGGCGACCTGTTGCGTCATGTTGCGACGGGCGAGCGCCAACGCGGGACCACGCGCCGTCTCGTTTAGCGCGATGCTCATGGACTCGGCGGCGACGCGAGGGAACGACTCGAAGTACTGTTCGAGGTTCGCCACACCGGAAGCATCAACGGTTACGGTCATGCGGACTCTCCGGTCATCGCGCCCGTGCCCGCCATCGTTGCCGTAACAGGTGTCTGACGTAGGTACTGCGTGACGGCCCACTTTTCGTCAATGGGTCCCTCGAACGCATCTCGCGCGTCCAGTTCCAAGATCGCAGGTTGCCCGACAGCGAAATAATCCGAAAACACAACGCGGTCGCCGCGAACGGGGGCGACAGCCGTCCCGGCATTAAGAACCGCAAGTTCTTCGCGATTGAAAACGACACGAGAAACGCCCTCCACGATTGTCGCATAACCTTCTCCGGCGATATCGCCGCCAAGCACCATGCGACCGTGTAGGCGAGCCGTGCAAGAGAACGTCCCGTCAACAGTAGTCAGCACGCAAGGCACCGCGAACGTCCGATGAACGTCGCGGCGGCTCTTGGCTTTGATATCGTGGAAAGTCACAGGTTGTCGTCGTCCGCGCCGGCATCCGCGGCGGCTGCGCGACGACGTTGCGCGGCGGTCAGCGGCTTCGGCGTTTCTTTCACCTGGACCGGGTCCGCATCTTCGGCATCGACTGGCTCGACCGCGGAAGTAACTTCCGGCTGAACGCCAAGGCGCTCGACGACAGCGCGGCGCAGCGCGTGCGGATGCAGGGCCTGGACTTCCGCGACTTCCTCGTCGGTGAACTCAAACGGAACGCCGATTTTCGGGGTGATGTTCTTGCCGTCGCGACGAACGCGAACGGTGTGGTGGGGGACACGAATGGGCATGACAGTGTTTCTCCGGGGGGTCAGAGTTAGACGAACTGGCCTTGGTGGTTTCGCGGACGTTCGATTGCCCGAGTAGCGGCGGCGTCGCACAGTATAGCGCGTTCTGCGGGATTACGCCAACGAGCCTTAGCCGCTTCCGACATTTTAAGTCTTGTGGCGTCGGAAAAGGTTCGCCCCGTTTGCGCTTTTGACATACGTTTACGCGTTGCGTCGCTACGTTTCGCCCCGATATGCATTTTACGGATACGCGCCACTTGGGCGGCAGACGCTTTTCTCCACAATCCGAGTTGTGATTGTGCGACACGTCGAAAATTTATCATTCGCGTCGGGCAGCGTTGAAAAAGTGCATCTAGATACGCCTGTTCACGAGAGATCAATTTTCGAGAAGACGGCACTGTTTCCAAAACGATAAAACGCGGTTCTTCACCTTCTCGGTCGTAGCACCGCTGCATACGCAGATTGAAATGACGCCCGCGGCGTAATCCGTCAAGGTGTTGCGATCTACGCTTCGTGAAGTTCAACGCCGACCCGATATAGATCGAGTCAGTTTTACCCCACACGATAGCGTAGATCACGTTGAGCATCGTTACGAAGACGCCGCTACTTTTAGACTAAAAGTGTTGTTCGGGCGCAACGGAACCATGAGCGGCGCGGACTGCGTCATGGTGTAGGTGACGCTCGGGTCTTCCTCGTCCCACATTTTCGGAAACATGGAAAGCGCCTGGAGTTGTGCGCCGCGATCCATGATGGCGCCGAAGCACTGAGCGCCGTCAACGATCTCGCCGATGCCGACGACAGTTCCCGAGTCGAAGTACGGAACGCCGACGCCATCGTCGCCTTCGTAGAAGTTCGAATAGGTCCACATATCGAGTCGGCCGATACCGCCCGTTCCGACCATGCTACCCTGGTAGTTGTACGGCTGGCCGGAATTGATGTTGGACGCATTGAACAGGGACTCGTTGCCCCGGATCAGGATGTTGAGCAGCGCCTGCACGTCCGCGTGATTGGTCTGTAAGAACGCCGCCCAGGCGTCGAGGCCGAAGATCAGCGTATTCACCGGCGCACGAGACAGCTTGAACGCCTGAGTACGAGCCGACTGAATGTCGTCCATGACCGTCGCGGTGCTGGCGGTCCAGAGGGTTGCCCCGCTGTTGACGACCGTCAGGCTGGCATCGCGCCCGAAGTCCACGGTAACGGACGGATAGTCCTCGCCCGCGACTACGACCGAAGCGGACACCAGGGCCTGACAGGCCATCCAGTCCCAACGGTTTTCGATCATCTGACGTTCGCGGCGAATGTTGTCCGCGATAATCAGGTCCATGCGCTGTTGCAGGGACAGTGTGCCGAGAGGCGCTTCGCCGGCGCGACGCGGCATGGCGCGCGTCGGATCGACGACATGCTTCGGTTTGACGTAGGCGGGACGGAACGACTTCGTGCTGAAGCCTTTCGACCGCATCGGGCGCCCCTGTACGTTCGGCGCGACGAACGGCGCGAGCCGGTATTCGTTCTCGTCGATCTCGTCAAACAAAATGCGCGGAGACTGCGAGTTGACCTGCCGGGGGAACCACTTCAGCCAGAAGCCGTCGAGACCCGGCTGGTTCTGCGGAGCGTACAGGACTTCGAGAAGCGTCGCGGTGTCGAGATACTGTTCGCCGGATACCACTCGCGGTACGAAGACGGGCGACGTAATCAAACTTTTCTTCATGTCGGCATTTCCCTTTCTGCTTACGCGGCCAATCGCCTTTCGGGCGAGCGGAAGTTACTTCCGAAGTCGTTACGGGTAGGTGATGTTGGTCGAAACTCCGATCGGCTCGCTGATCTGGATATTCGTACGGTCGAACGCGGCCTGTTGCAGCGCCTTCGTGTTGACGCTGGCGGGCCACACCAGGATATTGCGGTTGAACACGCCGCCCGTGAAGAACGGGATGCCTTCACCAACCGTCGCGCCTTGCGCCGCGATGCCGATAGCCTTGCTCTCGCCTTCGTCCGTGCCGCCACTAAGGGCCGTTGCGCCGCCGGCGAACGAGAAGCCGGTGCCGCTTTCGGAGATGGCGATGTTGTTGCCGCCATAGCCGCGCTCCAGGGAGTACACGGTGACGACAGCGCCGGAACGTGTCACGCGACAATGCGTCAGGTCCATGTTGGCCGGAAGATTGGCGACGGCGGCGAAGTTGGTTGCCGTTGCCGTTGCCGTGCCGCCGATGAGAAAATCGGTGGCCACTGCGGGCGTCGCTGAAGCGGTAAAGGCGGTGCCATTGATCGTGATCGTGTCGCCAGCGGTGCCGACGCCCGAGAAGGTTCCGGCCTTGTTAGCTGCGCCGTTCAACGGGTCCCAGGCCACGATCAGACCGTCTTCGTCACGAGCGATGATAGCGAGTTGAACGACTGTCGTCGCGCCACACACTCCGCGATCCGTGATGATGTCGGCTTCCCCGGCGAACAATTCGGCCGGATCGAATGTGCCTTCGTTGGTGAACCCCATGACGAGGTTGGCGGGATAAGTCATTTCACAAGTCCCTTTCGTGGACGGAGATCGTGTTTACGCGTCGCGCGCGACGGCGTCAAGCGGTCAGTGGGTTGTCGTCGGCTTATATCCCATGGCGCGAGCCTGAAGCGCGAGGATACGCTTCGCGGGCGGCACGTTCTCGTCGTCGCCACCGTCTGCATTCGCTCCGACGTTCGGCTGTTTGCCGTTATCCATCGCCGCCTTGAAGTGGTTCGTCTCGGTCGCGGCGGGAGTCGCCTTCGGATCGACAGCCGCCGCCGCAACCGGCGCCACGGCTTTCGGCGACGCGGCGAGAATGCCGCCAGCGGCTTCCACACTCATATCCGTATGCAACGCGAGATGCGCCGCAAGGGACTCGCGGCCAACCGCTTCGGCGTGGCCCTGAATGCCGGAAATGCGAGTGCGCTCGGCGGTGCGGGCTTCGGCGGCGACGGCGTCCGCGTCAACGGAAGTAACTTCCACAGCCGGGGTTTGAGAGGCGGCGGCGGGCTTAACTGCACCGGGTACGGGTTTCAGCATAGCGTTCTCCTGTTCGTCTGGTTTGTCGTCGTCGGGATCATCCCCGGCGCCGGGATCGTCACTTGAAGCGTCGTCGGAGGCGTCCGCGTCGTCGGAACACGAATTGAAATATGCTTCTACAGCATCGGAAGGGTTTTGTATAGCGTCAATTAAGCCCAGCGCAAGGGCGTCCGACGCACCGTAGGCGCGAGCCTCGGTTTCACGAACTGCCGCGTCGTCCATTCCGCGACCACGAACGACCGCCGCAATGAACGTATCATAGGTCGCGTCGATATCCGCCTGAAACTCGGCGCGCACTTCGTCGCTCAACGGTTCGTACGGATTGCCGTCAACCTTGTGCGCACCTGCGGTGATGAACGTAATCTTGATGCCGATGTCGTCGAGCATCTTCGACACATCGGCGTGCATCATCACGACGCCGATGTTGGCGCAACTGCCTGAAGGCGTGATCGCGATGTGATCGCATTGCGACGCCAGGAAGTACGCAGCCGAGTGACAGTTGGCGTCAACTACGGCGATGCTCGTTTTGCCGCCCTGACCGGCGTTCGCCGCGTAGATCAGGTCCGCGGTTTCGCTGCACCCCGCGACCATTCCGCCAGGACTGTTCACGTCGAAAATGATCGCGGTCACGTCGTCGTCGGCCATCGCCGCCGCGACCTGATTACGCAGGAAGTTGTACCCGGTCACGAAACCCCACGACCACGAGAAGCGGTTAATGAGCAATCCGTGGATCGGGATAAGGGCGAAACCGTCCGAGAATATGAACGGCTTCTCACTCGACGACACGTCGAAACCGTACGTCGCCGCGAGTGTGGCGCACCGTTCGGCGTAGGCTGCGGCCTCCGTCGCGGGGGAGGCTTCGGCCAATTCGCGAAGATCGGCCATCATCGCCCCGGAAGTAACTTCCGAATTTAAGCCGAGGCCCTGCCCGGCATAAGACTGCGACACGAGTGCAGGACGACCGACAAGCTGATCGAGGGCTGCGCGGGCTTGGTACTTGCTCAAATGCTGACTGCCGCCATGGCGCCGACGCCCGCCATGGTCGCGTGCGTTGCTCGCGTCGCAACCTGGAACTGCGCCATATCGACGGGACTTACGGACGCGCCGCCTGACACGAGCGGGATACGCACGTTCGACGGCTGCGCCCATAGCAGGTTCGCCGCACAACTCGGGTAGCCGTTAAGCAACGGCACCCGTACGTCGTCATCCGCCGTCGCGGTGTCGGTCAGAGAGATCGAGAGGCCCTTATCCAACAGGGGGACACGTTCGGCTCCAGTGAGGCTCATGGCTGGTTTCCTTGTTCGCTGGCGCCGCCGTCCGTGGTGGCGTCGGAGGGGGTTTCTGTCTGGCCGAGAGGCTTTTTCGCAGCGAGATCAAACACGAGGCCGTACTGCGTCAGCAACGCTTCCTCGCGTTTACGTTGCGCGAACAGCTCGCGCCAATCGACGCCAAGGCGAGCCCCTTCCGCCTCGTACGTCGAGAGGCCCGACGCGATGCGTAGTATCGCCGCCTGAGTCTCCTTCAACTCGTCAATTTGACCGGCGCCAGAACCGATCCACTTGCACGCGGTAAAGGCTTCCTTGGCGAGAGGGCGATAAAACACGTCGCGTTTGACGCCAGATGGCAGCGGCACATTGCCGTTCGCCATTTCTTCCTCTAGCACCAGGGCGTATATCTCGGTAGCGAGACGATCCGCCACATGCTTTTTACGAGCCGCCATGAACCGGGCTGATACGCCCATGGCTGCGCGGCCTGACGAATAGTTCGTCTTGCTGAAGTCGCGCGAAAATTCCTCGTACGACAGGCCGAGTGAAGCGGCGGTATGCCGGTGGAGGCTTTCTTCAAAACTCGTACCTACGCCGCCCACGGTTTTCGCGGGCTGCATGTTGAGTTTCGTTCCGGGGAACAGATGGGGGATTTTGGCACCGTCGATGCGGATATTGTTCGCGTCATCGAGATACTGACCCAGGGCGCCCATGTAGGTGCCGTAGACGTTGAGAAGCGCCTGACCGGGACTCGTCGCAGTAGACTGGCCCATGGCGACCGCCAACACGTCAGGCGGCAATTCCGACTCAATCGCGGCGGCGTACGTCGCGTTGATGATGGCGTTTTGCAACGTGACCTCGGAGAACTTCTTGGTCATGTGCATGTTCTTCAGCGCGGCGACCATGTCGGACACGCCGCGCGTTTGATCGGGTAGTGACTGTTCGACAATGTGGAGGACCTGTTTACGGCCCCACGGCTTCGCGATGGGCACGCGCCGCCAGATCACCGACAGGTTGTCGGGGTACATGTCGTAGAGATCGCCCATGCGGAAATTGTACGCAACGGCCTTTCCCTTATCGTCGCGTTCGACGCCGCGCCGGAGGTAGCGCGTGTCCATCGTATTGTTCGGATTGGACAGGCGGTCGCCGGAAATGAACTGAAGCGCCGTGTTAATCGGGCGGTCGGCTTCGCGTATCCACTCGACGGTTGAGATCAGTTCTCCGGTCATCAGGAATACGCCGATGGCGAGACGGATCATTCCCGTCAGCGTGTTGACGCGTTGTGCGTCCAGCCACGCGTCGTTACTGTCGGCCAGGAGCCCGAAACGAGCCTCCACGATTTGTTGAAAATCGTCGGCCCACGCTTCGTCAAAACCCTTGCTGAAAGTCGATAGCACTTTCCAGTTCGGCGCGGCGTTGAGCCGGTACTGCGCGCCGACGATGCTGTCCTTGTGGATCGACACGGCACCGTAGGCCAAACCGCTGTTACGAACTGAGTCGCGACCTCGGGCATCCGCAAGAGGCTTGACGGTGTTGATGACGTTGTCGGGCGACCGCATGGTCGGGCGCCACAGAAGCGTTTCCCGCGCGGTTCGATCCGCGCCCTCCAATCCGCCGCCGCTGTAGATCGGGACGGCGAGGGCGTTAAGGTTGTGCGGGTTATGCGCCATCAGAAAAGGAAGCCCATCGGATGGTTTGGGCACTTGCCCAGGGCAACCGATTTATAGGTGCTGCACTGACTTTGGAGAGTGGCGATCAGGTTCAACAGACCGGCCCGGTTAGCCGTGGAGTACTGAACTTCCTCTCCATTCTGATCCCGAACAGAACGTAGGGAGGCGCCCGTGCTCAATTCAAACCATGCCTGATCGGCTTGTCGCAGTAGCGTGCAAGGGTCTAGGTCCATCGGTCAAAACTCCAGGAGGACCAGTTTATACCAGAACCGTTGTCCCGACGCAATACCCTTGTTTTCGGAAGTAACTTCCGGTCAAAAACGGTTTCCTTTACTCTTGTTATGTGTTTCTTCTATCACCTGTAAATTCCACGGAACATGCAAGCCGCATACGTTTGTACCTTGGAGCGGTACGACGCGACGCACTTTCCCGTGGTCGCGTACCGAAACACATGACCCCTGCGACACGACTTGTCTGATATCACATAGCCCGCCACTACGAACCGCCTAGCAGTTTACCGAAACTGCTGAAGTCAACTGGCGGTTCCTCTTTCGCGACGGGCGCAAAGCGACCTTGCGCCGCCGCGCTGACCATGTCGTTCTTATCCCAGGGTGCCGCCCATCCAGGAGGGTTCGTCCAGTCGATACCCTCTACACGAATGAGCGTCGAGACGCACAGACCGAGCGCGTAGTAGCTTAAATCCCACGCCTCGTTGCGGAGATTGCGCGGGTTTTGCCAGCCCTTATCGTCGCGGACCTCCACGCACATTTCGCTAAACCACGCATCGGGAAGCCAGCGACCGAACCGCAACATACCTTTGCCGGGCGTGATACAGTCAGCGCGACCGCGCAGGGCGTCTTTCAGGAGATTAGAATTGAGGAACAGGACCGGCACGTCACCGCGCGCCGCTGACAGTTTATCTTTTCGGTTGCTGTCGGGGAACATGATATGTGCGCGTGGACGACTCGGTAGCGAGTCGCCTTTCAGGAGTTGGAACCGTCCGCCACGTCCCGCCGCCTTCAACAGCCGGTAATAATTGTACCCATTGGTCGTGACGCCTTCGCGTCCGCCGCTATCGCAGCCGGTTAGCCGGATCGACATGCGGCGACCGCTACCGTCCGACAACCGATAGGTTCGGTCCAGTACTTCGGTCGTAATCTCATTCCAATCCTCCTGGTACGCCGAAGGCTTTACCCATTGTGAGTCGCCTTGCGCGTCGAGTCGGTTGCTCTTGCGTATTTGGAAACGATCAACTACCACCATGTCGAACGGTTCGCCGGGCACGACGCCATTGATTTGCACGGAAAACAGGTTGTTCTGCACGTCAACGGTCGCCACCAGAAAACGAACGTCAGCCGGAACTTCGGGCTCCATGACGTAATCGATGACCTTGGGGTTCCAGATGCGGTCAATTTTCTGTTCGGAAGTTACTTCCGAAACGGGGAGTATCTCCGCTCGGTTCATAAGGTTCTCCGGTAGCAGCGCACTCTCCTGCGACTTCGGGAGATACGGCACGCCGAGATCGGTGTTGAAGAACTTCTTTAGCGAGTCCTCCGACTGCGTCTTCTCGAACTCGTTCAACGCGTTTAGGTAGGCCACGACCAAGTTCGTCCAGGTCGTGAAGTTGGCTGCGATCCCATTCAGCCAAAAAGATGCCATCATCGATCTGACGCCGTCGCCGATGACGTTGCCATCCGCGTCGATCCCTTGGCCGTCCTTCAGCCAAAGGCCACGTTGCTGCATCGCCGTTCGTTCGTTCTGCTCAATTACGCATCCGTCACCAGGGCAGATCAATCGTGCCGTCTCGGCTGACGCCAGTACGGATGACTTAACATCCCATTCCAGGTGCTTCCACTGACCCTCGAAGAAGTGGCCACAATGCGGGCACGGCCAGTACCAACGGCGTCGGTCGCCTCGGTTGTACAGGGATATGATGCCGGTACACGGCGGCGCTTCGTGCGGTGTTGACGCTATCCAGCGCGGATTTTCGACCGGGCGGGAAGGTGACGACTCCGCGACGGTCATCGCGAACGAACGAAACGTCGTCGTGCGCTTTGATCCTAGATCAAACGGCGAGCCGTCGCCACCGATGTCGTCGGGCATCCGGTCATAGTCGGTAAGCGCGATACGTCCTACCGGGCGACCGGCGAACTCCGTGACGGTCGGGTGCGACAGATTAAGCAACATGCCGGTGACGTATTGTTTGTCGTACACGTTGTCGGCCTCGCGCGCCTTCATCAACAACGCGCCAATCTCAGGCGAATTTCGGTGCATACGATTGACGCGACGCATTGAAAAATCACGCGAAGCGGATTGCGTCGGAGAGTAGACTATCATGTCCATTCCATCGACCTTAACCGAGTACGCGAGCCAATTAAGGATCAGAGCCTCCGTTTTACCACATTGCGCAGGCGCAACGAATGACAAAGCCGTAAAGACCCGGCTCTGTAGCGTATTCATTGGCTCGACCATGTAGGGGGCCATGTCGTTCCGATACGGCCCGATGTACGAGCCGGGGTTATTCAGCCGCACGTAGCGTTCGGCGGCATCCGAGATGCTGATACGCTCAGGCGGTCGCAGGAGGTCAGTTAGACCTCCTACGATATCCTCGACCGTATCAAATGTAGTCCGCGTCCCCCGGCCTGGGTTCTCGGGGAACAACGTCTCCCCACTCGTCCCTTTCAGGATCACCGTCTGGGTCAGGTCGAGAATAGGAGAGACTTTCTTTCGGTGCGAACGCCTTTCCGCTGGAGTTTTTTCTAAGGTGGTCGAGGTTGACAACTAACTTCTCCCTGGCTTCGTTGAGGGCTTCGTGCATGAGGTTCTCGACGATCTCTCGCTGACGAACCGACAGGCCCGTCTCGCGCTCGACCGCGTCAGCCGCCAGCATAAGCGAAAGCCGCAGAGTTTTGAAGACCTCACTCGCCAGTTCAACAACCGCCTGGGTATCCCACAGATCGCCAACGTCCCGTAGGTAGCGGAGACGTTGGTTCTGTCCGTACCAGAACTCCTTACTGAGCATCTTCGGCAAGTCGGTGTGGTGCGTCGCCAACACCTGACTAATCAGGTCCGTCATCGACTCGTCGAATTTGATTAACTTTGGCGCGGCGTCGCGGATACGCCACGTATCGCTGTTCTCTCGCTTGCCGGTCGGAGGCAAGCCTTCGAGTCTTTTCCGAATGTCCTTGCGGTCCATTCGGAACAGTGCGGCCAACTCGGTTACGTTGGCGCCACTGACGATGATCGGGTTATTACCGGCTGGCATCGGAAGTTACTTCCATTTCCTTCGTAGATCACGGATGTACGTCTTAACGGCGTTCTGCGCGTCATCCTTTCCGCGCAGCGCCGGAACCACCTTGGCGTCAGCCGTCTTTTGCGTGACCAAGTGATATACACGAACCGTCTTTTTCTGGCCTTGCCGGTCAAGACGTTTATTCATCTGGAGATAGTCGTCTAACGGCAACGGGTTGTCAAACCAGACAAGCGTGTGTCCCGGCCCGTACTGCATGTTGAGGCCGTGGCCCGCGCTCCGGGGGTGGACCAACAGTTCGCCGATCTTACCGGCGTTCCACGCCGGGACACAGTCACCGCGCTTGTCCATCTTGACCGCTTTCGGGAACCACTGTTGCAGCCGCGCCAGCGATGACCGATGCCAGTAAGCGATAAGGAGTGGCGAGCCTTGCGCTTCCTCGCGTAGCTGCTTCAGTTCCTCCAGCTTATGATCGTGGAAGCGATGCCACTTACGGTCGCCGTCGTAGACCGCGCCGCTGGCCATCTGAAGTAACTTCCCGGCGAGTGTGGTGCCGTTCTCCGCCTCGATCTCGACCTCGGGCAAATCCAGTATGAACTCGCGTTCAAACTGTTTGTACAGCGCCAGTTCTTCCCGATCGAGAATGATCGGGCGTTCGATCGTGATCGCCTTCGGACGGTCGAGATAGTCTTCTTCCCGCATGACGATACAGAGGTCCGCGATCTTCGCCGCGACCGTTTCTTCGGCTCCGTCCTGCGGCACGTATTTGTGCTGATAGGGTTTGTGGATCATGTAGGTCTCACGGAACTTCGTAATGCCTTTGCCGAAGCGTTCGCCTCGGTCGAGCAAGTAGACCTGAGCGAAGTAATCCTCGATACCCTCGGGGGCCGGAACACCGCTGAGAAGATGAAGGCGGCGCAGCTTAGGCCGCACGCGATTGAGTGCCTTCCACCGTGCCGTGTTCTTGTCGGCAAAGCCCTTACTCTCGTCCACGATGACGCAATCGTACGGCCAGTCTTTACCGAAAAACTCGACCAGCCATTCAAGCGCCTCACGATTTATAATATGGATCATCGTGTCTTCGCTGGCGAGCGCCCGTTTCTGCAACTCGATATGCGCGGTCTTCGCGCGATTGGCCGCGTGGTTGGGCGATCCGATGTCCTGGTCGCGTTCGCCCTTACGAGCTGTCTTCTGTGCGGCGATCAGATCGGGGTGCTTCTCGTCGGCCCGGATCACGGTGTAAGACATCCACCACGTATGCGACCACTCCGCGATTTCGGTCGGCCACGTCTGCACCGCGACGCGCACGGGCGCGACGACCAGGACCTTGCAGACCTGACGCAAAACGAACAGTCGATTGAGGACTGTCAGGACGGACACGGTTTTACCCAGGCCCATCGACATGAAAACCCCGGAGAAGGGGTTCTCAAGCATGAACGGCACCGCCTCGTGTGACTGATAGTGTTCCAAATCGAGAACGGACCTTACGGCCCGTTCCTGACGGCTCAGAAGTAACTTCCGAAAAGTCACCGTTCAATATCCCTTTTTACCCAAAATCCAGTTGCTCGCGTACAGCGACTTGCCGTCCTCAGTGCGACGCAACTGGCTGACCGGATACCAGTTCATTCGCGGCGGTCGCGGCGGCACATCGAGCAACACCGCGCTTTCGGTGTAGTTCTCAACCCATCCGGTCCACTTAGGAATGTCCGAATACTTGTCTTCCTCGAACTCCTGCATAACCGGAATGAGTTTCACCAACTCCGGTGTCTTGTGTATCTCCATCGACATGTTATTACCAAACCTCCAAATTGAGGATGCGGCGTGCGTCGTCCATATTGTCGCACCAGTGGACCTCCAGCCCAAAGTCCTCGCGTAACTCCCGGTGCCGTTTCGCTTGTTGGCGAGACGGCGTCTCTCCGGGTCGCTTGAACTCGATCAGCACGGCTCTGCCTGCTTTGCCGAATATCCGGTCGTTCGCGCCGCGCGTGCCGATGAACATCAGCTTGCGTTGCAGCCAACCGGCGTCTTCGGCTTCGCTACAGATCGCCTGTTCGATCTCGGCTTCGCGTGCCATTCTTCACCGCTATCCAAAGTTTATCCATCGCCGCTGCGATGCGCTTATCTTGCGCGGGTTCCGCACGGCGCGTCGCCTGTTCGGCAGCGTGTTTCGGCATTTTAGTCTGGTGTTTTTTCAGCACCGCCATCTGCGCCTGAGCGCGTTCCCACGCTGCCGCAAAGGCTTCCTCCGGCGTATCGCCCTCGGCGTACTCCGAGAAGTAGTTGGTAGTCGCTCCGTTCGGCTGGTGGTATTGCAGGTTCACTCGAAAGAACCCTGCCAACTGAAAGCAATTAAGCAGGTGCCAGCCCTGCTTGTTCGCCTCGAAAACCATCTCTGTGAAAGCCACGCGCAGTCTCCGTTTTTGATTTAGTGTTGTCGTCCCGGAAGTTACTTCCGTTTCGGTCGATCTACGACCGAAACGACAGTATAGCACATATCGAGACTCGTCGCAAGTCAGTCGCGATGCTCTCTCACGAACCCGCGTGGCGTCATAAACAGGTCCAGTTCAAGTTGGGCGCTCTTGGCGTTAAAGGTTTCCAGTACCGCTTGGTCCAGGTCGATCCCGGCTTCCGCCGCTAAGAGGTCCAGGTAGATCACCACGTCGGCCAACTCGCGGGCGAGCATCGGCTTCGCTTCGTGCAGCGTCATATCGCCGCGCCTGATTTTCTTCAGGATGTTCCCGGCTTCGCCCAATTCGCCGGAAGTCGCGGTGTACCAATCATTAAGCGACCAATCGCGACCGCTGTGTTTTATCTCGCCTTTGGCGTTCTTGAACAGCGGGCAGCGCGCGAGGTTCGACCCGCGTAAAACGCGGAACGTCAAGGCGTCGCCGAAGGCCAACGCCGTTCCCGGCATCAGGTATCGGGATATTTTGTCTTCATAGATCAGTCGTTGCGCTTCCGCTGTCGTCATCACCCCGTTGCGAAGCGCATCGGCGTTCGGATCAGACTTCTCCGCGAGCGTCCGAGAAGCGACCCCATTTTCGACGTGTGTCATAGTCCTGCATCTCCTAATTTTTCCAATACCAGCCAATATGAGTGGTATTTACGCGCGTGTCTCTGGCGAAGGACCGGGTTGTATGCCGGACCGTATGTTCGGTATCGCACGAGGATGTCCTTCGCGTAGAAGCCCCTCGCTCTGGCCCATTGCCATACATGGCAATGGGTGAGCGTCGTTTTGCTGTCAGTGTAGTCCTGAGTTTTGAAAGCGACAATGCCGCCAGGACGAAGAACGCGGTAGAACTCATTCAGCGCCCCCTTGTAAGTGCGTTCAAGTTCCTCCCAGGACTTGAACATTGTGAAGCGACCGGCTGCGGCGTTCTTCGTCAGGGCCGTGCCGTGCGGACTGTACATGAAAGGCGGATCGAAAACGATGCTGTCGAGTGACCTGGACTTTACCGGGAGGGCGGTTACGTTCGCTTGTTCGGTATCGAGGTCCTGCGGATCAATGTCGAACCGTAGCCGCGGCTTCGGCACAACGCCGCTCTTGTAGAACGAGCCGCGCGAGTAGCAGACATCGGCGTCGAACGGGAAGCCCGCGTTGTGCAATTTTATAATTCCGTTCAAAATTTCATCGTCGGTAAGGGCGATAGATTTAACGACCATCGGAAGTTACTTCCGTTCTCCGGCATACTGTATGTTGCAACATCGTATCAATCCTTGCGGTAGATTGTTGCGAGATAGCCGGAGGCATCCAACGGTAAGCCAGTGGTCCAGGCTATCGCCTCAACCATGCACTTACGCAGCGCCTCCAACGTGTAACAGTTATCACCCTTGCGGACAAGAGCAATCAGTTCGTCGTGGACGGAGCCGACGAGTTCGAAGCCAAACTCGCGAGCCCGGATCATCCCGATCTTCAAGATGTCGCGAGCAGTCGCTTGCACCACGTTCTCGCACTGTTTGCCGCCGCTGCTAAAGACGCGGCCCCATTGATGCGTGATCTGGTTCTTACCCATATATGACAATACGCGGCGCGTGAATACCGTTGGTTCGCCGGTAACACGATCCTTTCCCTCAAACTCCTTCGTGACGATCCGGGGTTTGTAGTAGTACATCGGGCGACCGGACGGCAGTTGAACCGTCAGGTAGGGGCCATTCATCGCAAAGCGTATCTTGCCATTGACCGTCGTCGGACGACCGTTCAACGCCGCCTTGGCTGCGTTCTCCAGGGCCGCCCAGAACTCCGGTATTTCAGAATAAATCTGTCGGAACAGTTTGACGTGCCGGTGCGCTTCCTCGCGTGTGATATCCACGCCCATGTTCTCGGCGTAACCCCACAGCCCGGTACGCTTGTTCCGCTTGAACTCGCCGCCGCCTAGCTGATAGGTGCAATTATGGACGATCAGCGGCCCGTCGCTTGTTAGCACCATGAAACGATTTTGCGGTCCCGAATTGAGAATGTCGAACGTAGGCTCCCTTACACTTCGCTTGATCGGCGATAATGTGCTCGGCGGACAGGCCCTGTCGTATTTTACGGGCAACTGTTCCGGCGTCGCGATATCGCGGTGCAAATCGTTCGGCAAATTCAACCGCGCACATTCGTTCTCCGCGGTAGTCGATCCATCGCAGGTCCTTTTTGTTTCGGTTATTCCGGGCTTCGGAAACGAAATGGATATTACCGGCCTCATAGTTTCCGTCATTGTCCTTCCGGTCGATGTCCAAAGTTGGATCGCCGTGTCCCGGAAGCGTAAGACAATGCGCAATAAATTCGTATACGTCCCAAAATCTACACTTGATACCCCGTCCGCCATAGCGGTGTCCAGCATCTCCAGCGCCGCGGCACCGCGACTCAATCGCATAATATCGGTTTGCGAGTCTATCGACCACGTCTCGACCCGCGTGCCGAAATCGAACGTACACACCATTGGCGTGTTCACGTTGCGCCCGTCTTGCGCAGGGCAAGCAACTTCTACTCTTGCCAAGTTCAAGATTTTGTTGATAGACCGCCGCAACGTAGCCACAGGAACATCTGCAAACATAGTGCAATCCATTCGTTCTGCGACTGGTGGAGACAACTTCCCACTCGCCAAAGCGATAGCCTTTTTCGCGATATCCGTATTTTGTGACAGCCGACATGCGCTCTCCCATTTATTAGCTCGAACGAGTACCTCGTGTCCTGGCGTCACTCGGACGCCGCCCAAATCTATTACGTATTTGTCGCCTTGGTAGACAACGCCGCCGTGCGACACAAAATTCTCTCCATCGAACATTCTGTCAGCCGAAGTAACTTCAGAGATTTCAGCCCAACCGCGTTGGGTCAAAACCAGCGTATCGGATGCGAAACAACCCAGGACGGCGGGCTTGCATATCTGCCGCTCGGCTCCGGTGATCGCTGCGTAGGCTTTCTGATACAGTTCCACCCCGAAGTCGCGGTACGGGTCGCGGCCCTCGGCAAATACGTTCAACATACGCGTGCAGCCAGACAGCCACGCCGTTACGGCGGTTTCGATAGCCTTCAGATCACACACCAGAAGTTCGTAGCCTTCGGGTGCCTGAAATGCGGAGCGGACGGAACCGGCCAGCGCGATCATCGGCTCGTCGAACAGAAGCGACAGATCGGACATATTGCCGCTCTGGATGACGCGAGCCGCGACCTCCAACTTTTCCCAATTAAGCGGCGTATCGTCTTCCGGCTTCAGTTGCTTGGGCGTGTGGGTCAGGTTGTGTGGCTGTGGGCCGCGTCCAGCCCAACGCAGCGTACGAGCGGCGCCGACGAACTGAAACGAGTGTCGCAGGTTGTCGTCCGCCGAGAGTCGCCGCATGATCGCGGAGAACTTCTTAACGCTCGTGCGGCTGACGTTCTGCCGAAGACGTAACGCCTTCCGGGCGTCGTTCGTCAGCACTGGCTCACCGGCCTTCCGGCACTCTGTATCTTTCGCCAGCATTTTCTTCACGCTGGCTTTCTGAAGGTCCTCATATTCGTAGCCGCGTTCCTGAAGCCACGGAAGTAACTTCGCAGTCGAGTTGGGGTTCCACAGTTTCGTGAGCGTCTTCAATTCGCGTTTCAGTTCGGCGCGGCGGACCTCCGCGAGAATATCGGCGTTCTCGACGAACTCCCGGTTGACTGGCAGTCCACGATCGTTGATCTCCTGGTCACACTCGTACGCATCCCATTCGTCATCGGCGACCTCGTAGCGGATCAGCTTATCGCGAATGCCGTCCTCCGCGACAACGTCCTGCGCGTTATAGTCACAGAACCGCTGCCAATCTTCGGGATCAGTTTCGCGAGTGCGCCTGACATGTGGGTTTTTCTGCGTGATCCTCTGCGGCTGACAGAACAGCTTGATAAGTCTGGACCCTTCCTTGTCCTTCAGCCTGAACTGCGGCAGACCCATAGCCGTGCCGATTTGAAACAGATCGCCGGTGAACGACTGCATGTTGGCGAGCGCCGTCGTGCAGCGCCAGCCCTTCAGCGGCGTAGCGATCTTCAGGGTATTCATCGTGATAAGACGCTCGAAGGCTGCGTTGAAAGCCCACTTCTCGACCTCGGGATCGAGAAGCGCCACCTTCAGGTCAGCCGGGAACGGGTTGCACGTCAGATCGACATGTTGCACACCGAAGCCGTCGTGCATGTCATAGGCGACCATCAGCGCGCGGGTTGACGGATGAACGCTGTACTCCCACACGCCGACGCTACTGGCGCCGGTCAGTGGGGCTTCGCTGAAAGTTTCGTAATCGCAACTAACGCGTTTCCGCGTCCCTTCGGAACGACGGATACCCGCGTCAGACTGCACGAATGTCGTGCCGTCCAATGGCATCAGATGAACTCCAGTTCGTGTTGATTGGCGTCGGCGATGCGGTTTTGCGTCAGCTTTCCGATATATTCGCGGTAAGCCCGGAGGTCGCGCTCGATGCGCTTCCCCCGGTCTTCCGCAATCAGTCCGTAAGCGAAACCCGCGTGTATCGAACGCTCGCGGATATCTTCTTCCAGTCTTCTTACTTCGTCACGCCACGTCTTCCACTCGTCAACCGAAAAAGGCGCCCGGTTAGACTTGTTGCCCATGGAAGTTACTTCCGGTTCTACATCGCGTCGTCGTCATCCTCGAAGCCGCCACTGTCGGCGTCATCGCTCTCCAGGCTGTCGTCGATATCATCATCGTCGAGACGCCGGCCGTTGCCGAACGCATCGCCCTTGGCGCGAAACTGCACCGCGAGCAATTCGGCGTTCGCCCGAGTGCCGTATTCGTTGTCCTGCGGCCAGGGCCGGATCAGGACGGTGCAGTAGCAACCGCCGTAGAAAATCCGCTTGGCTTGCTCCGGCGTCAGCCGCAACGGCTTGCCGGTTTCAGGGTCACGACCGGAGCCGCGCAACTGCGGCTGATCGGGCGACCGGCAAGCCGCGATCCAGTGATCCCGATACTCGGGATTATCCTTGCCCGTGATATACTCGCCGTCCTCGTCCTTGGCGTCGCCGTTCTTGATGAACTTCATCGACGAAGGATACTTGAACGGCTTACCGGCCTTCCCCTTGCCCTTGTCTGTCATCTGCTTCTCAAGCAGCTTGATCGCATCGACGCACATGCTCATCGCGTCTTTATGCGTGTCCTTCGGCAGCATCGCGGTCAGATTGAACGCGGAACTTTCCTTGCCGGTCTTTTTATCGACTGTCACCTGGGGCTTATCCAGGTGCGGATAGGAAATTCGTACCATGTCGAGACGGACGGCTCCGTCACTGAAGACGGCGCCAACGCCGTCTACTTTGCGGACGATTTTTCTCTCTTGCGGTTTAGCGGCCATGTCGATTTTACTCCGGTGTGTTCGGTTTGAACGGGTTCACTCTATCGGCAGTACTTTAGCAGTCGTTCTCAACCAGGACCTGCGTAATCCCTGGTATCTGTTTCTCGGCTTCGGCCAGAAACGCTCTGGCGGCGACGAAGGCTTCACGCGGTGAAATCGAGATCATCTTAGAGGGGTTAAGCGCGTAAATTACCAACGCCGCCCCGGCGACAAGTAAGTCTTCACGTTTCACAGACATTTTCCATTCTCCTACAGTTCGTCGTCATCGTCGAACGCATCATCCGCGGCGTCCTCCACGTCTATCCGCTCGTCCTTCTCGGAAACGAGCGTAGGCTTGCCGGGCGTGATCTGCACCAGCCCGGTTTTCTTTTTGCCGTCGCCGTACAGCAACGTCTCGATCTTGCTCGGTGCGTAAAACGCCTTCAACAGCGTTGCCGCCTTATTCACGGAAGTTACTTCCGTGACGAAGATGTCCTTTTCAAGCAGACCGGCGATGCTAAGTTCCTGCGCCGCGTGTTCGGCGTCCAGCCATGAGAACGACCGGCGACCTCGCGTCACCTTCATGCCGGGCACATTGACGCCGGACTGCGCCAATCGCAGCAGTTCCTCCCCGATCTCTCTGAAGTACTTCTCGAAGAAACCGCGATGCCGGTAGCGCCATACGGCCAACGCCACATTCTGCGAGTTTACCTCCATTTTAACCGGCTTATCTGTTACAAATTGGTGTATCGCGACATCTCCGCCGCCGTACTCGAATGGAGGGGTTATACCCTCAATTACCCCTTCGTCAACCTCGAATGCGTCATCAGTCAGGTCGGCCAACAACGCAGACCGGGCTGGGCACAGTTTGTCCTTGCACCACTGGCACGCTTTCGGCGAAGGCGAGCGTGGCGCGTTCTCGCGCCATCCGGCATCTGCCGCCGCCCGCACTTCTTCGCCGAAGACCAGCAATTCGATATCAGAACATTCATCCGTTTCGAAGCTGTCGAGACGCGGTTGCGCAATGCGCAGCGTGATCGAGCCGAAGCTGTAGAACCAATTCCATTCGAGGAACACACCGAGGGCATAGAGCATCGCCTGAGAGTTGCGCTTCACGTCAACCTTCAGGTGGCCCATTTTCAGATCGGTGATAATGAGGCGACCGCGCCGAAGTATACTTCCGTCGGCGGCTCGCGTCGCCGGAATGCAGACAAAGTGATCCGCCGTTCCGCCTTGTTCGGGGATCGGGGTATAGGACGAGTAATCGACGTGCTGTTCGATGAACACGTCACCGAGGACTTCGACCTCGGCGCAGTAGTCGATATAGCGGCGAACGTGGTGGACCATGTTCGCGTCGATCTCGACGGTATGACCGTCAGACTGGCCGGTCGTCCCGAGAAACTGTTTCGGCACACGTTCGGCACGTTTCTTTCCGTCGTCGCGGATGGCCGTCAGCCATTTCGCGGCGAAGTCGTGCGCCACCGTTCCGTACGCTGCGTCGTATCCCGCCATATCCGCCTTCGTGGCGTTTGCAAGAATGTATCCCTTGCAGTTCATCCATCCTGCGGATGATGACGGGGAAAACAATGAGTGTCCATTGTTGCCGGTCCCGTAGGTTCGGATCAGGCGAGCGATCTCCTGTTCTCGTGTCTCTGGGGTTCTGTCTTTTGCGAGCGCCGGTACTTTTGGCATCTCGTGCAGTACGCGCTTTGCGCGGTACATGTTCCGTAGCCCGTCATTCGGATAATCGCGTTTGGCGATTGCCGACGCCCTCAATTTGCGATCTATGGTCGCCATTTGGAAGTTACTTCCGGCTTATGGTTAAGGGGCCGCTTATGCGCGGCCCCCTGTTTACCCAACCCTACGCCTCCGGGGCGTAACGACTAGCAAAGGCTGTCGTCATCCTCCGGGTCTTCCGCCGCCTCGCCCATGATTTCCTCACAGGCCGCGATGACGGCACTGTAGCGGGCCGGCTTGATCCCGTTCATCTCGGCACTGTTACCAGCTTCCTTGATGATCTTCACGGCGGCGGGCTTGCCCTTCTCGTCCTTCACGCCGACGAGTGCGGCCTTCACCATCTCGAACGTGATCTTATCTTCCTTCGGCGCCGTTACGGCCTTGCCCGGCGTCACCTTGCCGGGTGCGGCTTTGCCGCCTGGAGCCGTTCCCCCATGAGCGATCGTGTTGGCGTTGAGGGCCGCGATCAACCGCTCGGCTACTTCTTCGATCATGCTATAAGTTCCTTGTTGGTTTCTGGCGAAAGTTCGAAAGTCGTTGGCCTTCGAACAATTATTATGCTACCATCGACTTTCGGTTGTGTCAAATCGGTTGAAATTAGCCGAGTCAAACACTTGATCGAACGGACGGACAAAAGAGTCGATGAAACGGCGTTACAAAATCAACCGAGGGTTGGATGCAAAAAACTCACAACGATAACGACGAACTGAAACTGCGTTTCAGTGTTAGCCAGGGATCGTCGATGGCGGCGGTCGATAACGTCACTCAGAGCTGGGGGGAGTTGGTCAAGAAACTGTCGCGGTCGTACGAAGACCCGATGACGCTGGCGCAGTTCAAGGAAAAGCCGAAGGATTGGCAAAACACGCGCAAACAGCGCAACGGGTATTTCATCGGCGGACAGATGAAGGGGCACGCTCGCGCGCAAGCAACCATGCGCGAGAGGCAGATACTCACGTTCGACATCGACCAGGGCAATACGGAACTGTTACGCGATCTGCGCGAGGGTAAGACAGGGCTCGGGCCGTGTGAGTATCTCGTTCACTCCACGCGCACGCATGGTGACGGAGCCGTTAAGCTGCGGCTCATAGTGCCCCTCGCGAAGTTACTTCCGAAAGAGGACTTTCAGGCCGTCGCCCGCGTGGCCGCGTGGAACCTGGATTGCAATATGGTCGTGGTCGATCCGGTGTCATTCGTGCCAGCGCAAATCATGTACTGGCCCGCGCACTGTTCAGGCGTAAAGCCGATATTGATCCGCCACCGCGGGCCGTTGCTGGACGTGTACGCGATGCTGGAGGATTGGGGCGGCGGTCCTGACGTGTGGCGCGACATCGGCATGTTGCCGGTATCGGCGCGCGACGACGCCCGGCTGCACATGCGCTCGGGCAAGATGCACCAGAACCCGTTGGACAAGCGTGGGCCGGTTGGCGCGTTCTGTCGGACGTGGTCGGTGCACGAGGCCATCGATGAGTTTCTGTCTGACGTCTACGAGCCGTCGGAGTATTCGGCCAGCGGCGAGCCATCGCGCTACTCGTACACGCAGGGAACGTCCGCAAACGGGCTGGTCGTGTTTGACAGCGGTCACGTCGAGTCCTACCACGGCAGCGACCCGCTGTCGCAGATGAACGTCAACGCGTTCGACATGGTGCGGATACACAAGTTCGGCCACCTGGACGGCGTGCGTGATGAGGACGAGAAAGACCCGCGCCAGTTGCGGTCGTTCAAGGCCATGGAGACGATGCTTCTGGAGTACCCGGATTACGTGCAAGAGTTGCGCGACGGCTACTACGGCCTGTCGCCCGACGAGATTGACGACTCTTTCGAGGCGGGCGACACCGACGCCGCAAAAACAGAAGTCACTTCCGCGATCGAAACGCCGAAAGTCGTCGATGATCCCGAGTGGGAAGCAAAACTCGACATAAATGAGAAGGGCACCGTCAAGAATACGTTGACGAACCTGATCCTGATACTGCGCAATGGCCGGTTGCTCAAAGGCCGCTTCGGTTACAACGAACATCGGCACGTTGACTGCCTCGTGAAGCGGTTTCGCTCAATCGCACTACGGTTCGATCACAAGATACCCGCAGGAGAGACGTTCACGACCATTGACGACGCCCATATTGCGTCGATCCGGTCGCTGTTGGAAGCGCCGCGCGGCAAGAACAACACCGGGTGGGGCCTGCGCGTGTCTGAGCGCGACCTGAAAGACGCATTGACCGTGGTCTGTCGCGAAGCCTCCTTCCATCCGGTGCGCGACTATCTGGACACCCTGGTATGGGACGGTAAAAGCCGTATAGAGCATCTATGGACGCGAGCCTGTCACACGCCCGACACGCCCTACTACCGCATGACCTCGCACCACTTCCTGGTGGCGGCGGTCGCGCGAGTTTACGAGCCGGGGACCAAGTTCGACTTCATGCCGGTTCTGATCGGGCCGCAGGGTATCCGAAAGTCAACACTTGTGATGACCATCGGTTCGTCGGCCTGGACGACCGAGTCAGAAGGTCATTTCGATGATAAAAAGAAGTTCGTGGAGGCGTCGCTCGGGTTCTGGTTTATTGAGCATGGCGAGATGACGCACTTCCGGCGTGCGAGTGACGAGGAAGGGATCAAGGCCATGTTGAGCGGGACCGCCGACACGGTTCGGCTGTCCTACCGGCGCAACCCGGAAACGATACGGCGGGACTTCGTCATCGTCGGCACGACAAACGATTGGGCATTCCTGCGCACGACGCACCGGCGTATCTGGCCGATCCCCTGCGAAGGCCGCATCGACCTGGAGTGGGCCGCAGCGAACCGCGACCAACTGTTCGCGGAGGCCGTTCAAGAGTACCGGCGGATGCGGCGCGAGAGCAACAGTGGGTTCTTGCCGCTCTACCTGACCGGGGAGGCCGATGACGAACACCAGCGCCGACAGGCCGAACATCTCCTGCCCGACGACTCCGCCGCGAAAGCGGGGATCGTGGCCGACTACCTGGATGCACTCGTTCCGTTTTCGCAATCGAAGCCCGGTTGGTCGGGCGAGGACGCGACGGACGCGGCGATCACCGATGAAGATACCGTCAGGCGGACGTACACGTGCGCGGTCGATATTTTTGTCCGGGCGCTCGGCGGCGACTTCTCGAAGTACGATCGGCGTGCCGCCCAAAACGTCGGAGAGATCATGCGGAACCTGGAACCCGAATGGCGAGCGGGGGTGAAGGCTCGGTGCGGCAGATGGGGCATCCAAAGGACATACCGGCGAAATGGGATCGATCTTTAGGTTTCAGGGCAGTACACGGGGCAGTACACGGGGGCAGTACACACAAAACTGGCGGAAATCCGCCATAAAGAACTGCGTGGACTGCGTGTACTGCCTTTTCGCACATAGCCCAAATACAGGCCGTGCGTGCCGTCGTATGCGTCATACCCCCTACTCCTGTTCTACTACACTTCTTTTAGTACTAATAAGCAGTACACGCAGTACACAGTGGTCAAATACGGCGGATTTCAGCCGTTTTTAGCGTGTACTGCCCCGTGTACTGCCCCGTGTACTGCCCGTGTACTGCCTCCTGAAAACCCACTTTGCCGGGGCCAAATCATTAGAAAGGTGATAATGATCCGGCTGCCGAATAATAATTCATTAGAAAGCTGATAATGATCCGGCTGCCGACTAAATAGAAGTGACTTCCGGTATAGCCCGACCGACCGACCGGGGTAAGCCGTAGTGGAGTACTGATAAATTCCGGGGCTCTGCGCCCTCCCCGGAATGATCCGCACTCGGAATGGGACCCGAACGATAGCCTCTCGCAACAATAGTCTCGCCCGCCCGTCAATCCGATATCCGAACG
>Ga0193731_1000012_pt1 | contig 56732 bp, 45 predicted proteins | sample U1a2metaG_FD_144920 | JGI IMG/M metagenome (GOLD analysis project Ga0193731, IMG submission 144920) | Soil microbial communities from a riparian zone of the East river system, Colorado, United States - U1a2 | ecosystem: Environmental > Terrestrial > Soil > Riparian zone | place: USA: East River...
GTCATTTTTTCCCAGACGTAGATGTCATCTGCGATGTCGGGGGACAAGACATCAAGGTGCTCATGCTGCGGAACGGCGATATCAAAGATTTTCGTCTTTCGAATCAATGTTCGGCCGGCAACGGTATGCTGCTTCAAGCAATGGCGGAGCAGTTTGGCGTTCCGCTGAGCAATTACGCTCATGCTGCTTTCAACGCGAAGACCGCACCGGTCTTCAGCTACGGGTGTGCGGTGTTTCTGGATAGCGATCGGGTCAATTTCCAGAGGGAAGGCTACTCGAAAGAAGAGCTGCTCGCCGGGCTCGCGACCGTGTTGCCGAAGAATATTTGGCAATACGTCGTGCAGATTCCCCGGTTGTCCGCGCTCGGGACTCGCTATGTCTTGCAAGGCGGGACGCAATACAATCTGGCGGCGGTCAAGGCTCAGGTTGATTACATCCGTCAACGCGTGCCGGGTGCGGAGATTTTCGTGCATCCCCACTGCGGCGAGGCCGGAGCGATCGGTGCGGCCATCGAGGCGCTGCGCGTTGTAAAAAGACGCGGCCATTCAACTTTTATCGGCCTCGACCAAGCCATCGGAATTGCTTTTACGACACGAAATGACGCCAGCACCCAATGCCGCTTCTGCCGCAACCATTGTTCGAGGACGTTTGTGGATGCAATCACCCCGAAAGGAACGTCGAGCCGCTACATTTCCGGATTCTCCTGCGAGAAGGGAACGGTTGAGTCAAAGGAATCGATGATGGCCTTGCTCAAGAAGCGCAATGAATTGAAGGAGAAGTACGTCAATCTTTTGGAATACGAATCGAGAATCGCCTTCCAGTCTTTGCACAAGTCTGAGCCGCTTCCGGCTGAGACCAGCCTGATCGACGATGTCAAAGTAGGACATGCATGGACCGGCCGAGTTCGGCGGCGACTAGTTCGCCGTCACTTTCGCCGCTCCAGCGCTGCTGCATCAGAGCGTCGCACACAGTTGCGAATCGGTATCCCACGCGTGCTGAATCTCTATTCAACCGCGCCGATGTTTCGCACCTATTTTGAGGCGCTGGGGATTACGTCCGAGAACATTTGCTTTTCTCCGCCGACTTCAGAGGAGATGTACCGGGAAGGGGCCAAATACGGGTCCATCGATCCGTGTTTTCCATCAAAAGTGGTGCAGGCCCATCTCCATTTCCTTTTATCCCGTACCCACCAGCCGCCGCAAAAGCCGCTGCACTTCATTTTCTTCCCCAGCATCACGCACTTGCCGACTTTTGTGACGCCAGTGATGGATTCGGCGACCTGCCCGATCGTTGCCGGAACGCCCAATGTGATGAAAGCGGCCTTCACCAAAGAGGTTAACTTCTTCGCGGAACGCGGGGTCGAGTATGTGGATAGCGCGGTCACGCTGGAGGAACCCTCCTATTTCAAGCGGCAAATGTTCGAGATCTGGGGAGAGCGACTCGCGATTACCGAGGACGAGAGCGATTTCGCCGCTGATCAGGGATTTGAGGCGCTGCGCCGTTTTGATGCGGAGATGCAACGGCGCGGCCTAGAGGTATTGGAACGGGTCGAGGCTGAAAACAAGCTCGCTCTACTCGTGCTGGGACGGCCATACCATGCCGATCCAGGTCAGAATCACGGGTTACCCGAGGACTTTCAGGCACTCGGTTATCCCATTCTAACGATTCGTTCTATTCCCAAAGATACAGCTTGGCTCTCGCGCTGGTTTAAGAAAGACAAAGAAGCCGGTACGACCGATGGACCGCTCGACATCCGGGACGTCTGGCCCGAGAACTATTCGACCAATAGCGTCCAAAAAGTGTGGGGCGCGAAATTCGCGGCGCGACACCCGAACGTGGCCGTCTTGGACCTCTCCAGTTTCAAATGCGGCCATGATGCTCCGACCTACGGAATCATTAATGACATCATCACAACGAGCAAGACGCCTTATCTGGCGATGCATGATTTAGATGCGAACAAACCCGCCGGATCGCAGAAGATTCGGGTGAAAACGTACGCCTACACGTTGCAGCGTTATCAGGAAATGCTGCAAGACCGCGCGGCCCGAATGTCGGAACTCGAAAAAAACATCGCTCGGCGCCGACACGAACTTATCGCCGCACGACAAGCATCTATAGCCGCGATGCGATCTGCCGAATTGATGGAAATGGATCGAGCCTTTCAGGCCTACCTGGTAGAGGAGGAACCTGTTCTTGGAATTCGCGCGAAAGATCTTGAAAAAGAATATGCAGCGCAGCCTCCGCGCTTCGATCTGACTGCAGATATCGCCCCGTTGCCTCCACAGGTCGATGCCATACCGGGCGGGCACCGCAATCATGGCCATGGCTGCTCGGACTGCGCTTCATCGTGCTGTCGCAGCGCTTCCAGGAATCTCGCCACCGCAGCATTTTAGGCAAACGTATTCCATGCCCCAATTACCGCTAACATTCGAAGAAATCGAAGCCGAGGTACAACAATTTGAGGCGGCTGAAAGAAAGCGTTTGGGTCTCGAACCAACGCCTGTACCGCAATGGCGTGATCGCAATCCCCAACAGTTCGAACGCCATCAACGCAGGGAGACGACGATTCTCGTGGGCGGCCTCACGATTGCCCAGGATGCCTTACTTCAGGCGGCGCTGGAAGCAATTGGTTATCGAATTGAAGTCTTGCCGTGTCCAGACACGGCCGCGTTGCACTACGGGAAAGAGTTCGGAAACCGTGGTCAGTGCAATCCAACTTATTTTACGGTCGGAAACCTTCTCAAACGTTTGATCCATCTGCGCGATGCCGATGGAATTTCCGCGACCGAGATTGCGCAACGCTACGTTTTTCTGACGGCGGGCGCGTGCGGGCCGTGCCGCTTCGGTACCTACGCCACTGAGTATAGGAAGGCGCTGCGCGACGCTGGCTTCGATGGCTTCCGTGTCTTGCTTTTTCAGCAGCAGGGCGGTTTTCAGCAGGCCACCGGACCGACGGCGGGTTTAGAAATGAACCCGCGCTTCTTTGTGCAGGTGGTCAAGGCTCTTGTGGCCGGCGATGTTCTGAATGCGCTTAGCTATCGCATTCGACCTTATGAGGTCCGTCCGGGTGCTACGGACGAAGCCATCGAGTTTTCAAAGAAGATTTTATGTGAGGCTTTTCGGGCCGGACGGTCGATCATCAAGGCGCTTCGTCGCTGTCGCCATCAATTCGAGACGGTCCAAGTGGATTGGCTGCAAGCGAAACCGAAAGTCATGATCATCGGCGAGTTCTGGGCGATGACCACAGAAGGCGATGGAAACCATCATTTGCAACGCTTCCTCGAGGCGCAAGGCGCAGAAGTTGAGATCCAACTCGTCACTTCATGGCTGCTTTATCTTATTTGGCAAAACCAGCGCGACACCCGCCGCCGTCTCGATTTGCGCCAAGAGGATGCGGTGGGAAAAGGCCTGGCCGGTCGCAATGGGATCCGACTTCTTCGCCAACTATGGATCGCTGAGCGCTTACTGCGACTGATGTTTCGCATCTTTGCCGGTGCGATCGGGTTGCAGCGTTATCACCTTCCCGACATGGAGGAATTGGCCACGGTGGCGCAGCCATTCTACGATGTGGAGTTGCGCGGCGGTGAGGGCCACATGGAGGTCGGCAAGCTGATCCAGGCGGTAACTCAACATAAAGCTCATATGGTTTTGTCGGTGAAACCGTTCGGCTGCATGCCAAGCTCCGGTGTTTCCGATGGCATCCAGTCCGCCGTGCTCCATCGTTATCCGCAAGCCGTTTTCTGTCCGGTTGAAACATCCGGGGACGGCGAAGTCAGCTTTCAGAGCCGCGTTCTGATGTATTTGTTTAAGGCTCGCCGTAAGGCTAAGGAGGAATTTGAAGCAGCTCTGCGGCGTCGCCGACTTGGCCTCGACGATGCCCCCCGGCGGATGAGGAGACTTCAGAAACGCGCAACGTACTATCCTGTGCATGTGGTCGCTGGCTCGGGTGCGAACCGCGTGTGCGCCCTCAGATAGACTTTAGATTCAAGAGGAACAGCCCGCCGACAGCGGCGAGCGTGAGACATGCCGCGATGACCTCGTTGATTCGAACGCGACCAAACACCTCACGCAGCGGCTCCAACCAGAAGCGTCCCAAATCATAGCTAGCTAAACCGCCCAAGGCGAAGCCAGCGTGAGTTTTTCTCAACCGGAATCCCGAGATTCAAGCATTGCTTGCCTCCCGAACCCTTTTCATGGTAATTTTCACACGTCTCAACGTTTCTTGGACCCTTGCAGGAAATTTCTAAGATGAGGAATACAAACCAATGAATTGGTACATTTTTCTGACGCCGCTTCTCCTGCTGCCAATCATTTTCCTATTTCGCCTGGTTGGCTGCGGACTGGACACATCAGGCATTCCCCGGGGCGATGGAGACGACGGAGGCGACGGAGGCCCATTGGAGATAAACATAACTTTCGAGCTCATGATAGCAGACGCAATTCTACCAATTGCGCATAACGATAACCTTATACAATACATATGGCCCATGTTTACGATCGATCCCCCCGGGGGGGAACCGATAGGATACGCCGGCGGCTCGCCGCAGCAAATGTTTCCACAAACAAATCCCGCCGGGGTGTTTAACACACCATTTACAATCACAAGTGATAAGGTTCCTGTTCAGACTGGAACTTATAAATGTTTTTGCGATGTATATATCACGCGCTCGAATGACGTCCCCCCTGATCAACCGCTTTGGGACCTAGAACACCATTTGATAGGCGCTGAACAAGCTCCCCAAACAGAGTTTCAAAGCGACATCGTTTTAACCTTCATCCTCAACTACACACCCACCGAGGGGGCTACCGATTACCTAGCCACTGACTTTCTTTTAACTCCACCGCCTATACCCTAAGGCCCGTAAATAACATAGCCTGAATGGGATTTTTTCGAAGGAGGTTTTCGAAATGTCGAACTTTCTCACAGGCGACTTTGATGCCGTTGCTCAGCTATCTCGCGGCGGTGAATCGTTTGCTGGCTACGACTCACCAGAATAAAAAGGGCTACAGCAAAAAAATGCCTTTATCACCTCAGAAGCTGGTGAGTAGGATTGGAGGCTATGAATCGGTTACTGTAGGTGAGGGACAAGTCCGTGGAACCGCCTGGGTTCAGATATCTGTACCGACGATCGAGATCGAATCCCCAGATTTAATCATTGCTTGCCTCCGGAACCCTTTTCATGCTAATTTTCACAGATTTCAACGTTTCTTGAACCCTTGCAGGAAATTTCTAAGATGAGGAGTACAAACCAATGGATTGGTACATTTTTCTGACGCCGCTTCTCCTGCTGCCAATCCTTTTCCTGTTTCGCCTGGTTGGCTGCTCATATCCCGATTTTCAGTACCGGGATGACGGAGACGGAGGCGACGGAGGCCCATCGGAGATAAACATAACTTTCAAGCTCATTATAGCAGACCCAATTCCACCACTTGTGCATAACCCTGACCTTATAAAATACATATGGCCCATGTTTACGATCGATGGCGGGCAACCGATAGGATACGCAGACCAATACCCACAAACAATTACCGCCGGGGTGTTCGACAAACCATTTACAATCACAAGTGATAAGGTCTCTGTTCCGGCTGGAGATCATCCATGTTCTTGCGATGTATATATTACGCGCTACAATATTGACGAAGACCCTGATAAACCGTTGTGGAGTCCTGAACAACATTTGATAGGCCCTGAACCAGCTCTCCAAACAGGGTTTGGCGAAATAAGCGACAACGTTATAACGTTCATCCTCAACTACACACGCACCTCGGATACCGAATACCTTGCCAGTGACTTTGTTTTAACCCCAATAACATAGCCTGAATGGGATTTTTTCGAAGGAGGTTTTCGAAGTGTCGAACTTTCTCACAGGCGATTTTGATGCCGTTTTTCAGCTATCTCGCGGCACGGTGAATCGTTTGCTGGCTACGACTCACCAGAATAGACAGGGCTACAGCAAAAAAATGCCTCTATCACCTCAGAAGCTGGTGAGTAGGATTGGGGGCTATGAATCGGTTAATGTAGGTGAGGGACAAGTCCGTGGAACCGCCTGGGTTCAGATATCTGTACCGACGATCGAGATCGTTCCGAATTCAACTGAAGAGCTCATCATAGAGTGCTGGATTCGCGCTCGCTATAGGGCTGACCCTGATACGGTTCCGTTGCCCCAGTTTATACATGGTAAGGTCCGCGTAACATTTATCGTTAAGCTAACCTCTGAGAATAACGTTCCTTTATTCAGGCTGAAAGTCAGTGACGATGACAAAAAGGTAAGTTTTGATTCTCCTGACCTCGACGCGATCACGGAGCAACTTATCCTTACGGTGCTCCGACCGCTGCTGCGGAAAGGGCTAACTGCCTATCTGACTCTCCCTAATGATCTGCCGGTCGGTATGTCGCAGCTAAAGGGGCTTAGCGCAGGCGGCTTACAGGTTTTGGCTTTACCATTGTCCTTGCCAGGTGGCAAAGATTTGCCTGCCACACCGGCAAGCATCTTAAACATTTTAGGACCTTCAGATTTTGCTTTCGCGATAAGCAAGGAATACATCTTGGGACTTATCCAGACATACCTAGACGAATTAAGAAAGTGGAAACCTCAGTTTCATGTTAATGCCGATCCCTATCCTGATGCCACATACACAAATCATGTGCATACAGCGGTTGCAGCCTGGAATGGTAACGGTCAATCGGGAACTCTATCGTTTTATTGTGAAGGGGACGCTACCACGCCAAGTGGTTGGTGGCCGAATGCCGACTGGGAGACTAAGCTCGGTATTTCGATAAGCTTTGGTTCGAATACACAGAGCTTGATTCTTACTGCTCCAGGTGATCCTGCAGTTCATGTGGACATTCATGGACCTGTGGGCTGGATAGTGGAAGGAAAAGCCGAAAACAATGTAAAGTCCAAAGCCAAAGCAATTCGTGATCAGGTCATTTCAAAGATCCAGGAACAAGTTGACTGCATTCTGCCGCAGATCCTTGACCAGATCCGAAGCATCCTCAGACGCGTAGACATTGCCGCGAATATTGTTATAAAAACAGTCGATTTCACACCAGATGGTGTCGTATTTCACGGTGCAGTGACCGTATCGCGAAGAAAGCATCCACCTCAAGTCAAAATAGAAGGACTGAATGATGGAACGGGCTACACTGCGTTCGACAACTGGATACCGGGTGGCTGGATCACGGATTACTCATGGGAATGGCACTGGTGGGAAGTAGACCCATCCACAGGACTTCCGATTGGTATTCCCATGTGGAGTTCAACTGACGATCCCGACAGTCTAGGTGAGTGGATTAACCAATTAAAGAACCCGCCCGAAGGCTACGAGAGCCATAAAGAGAAATACGCTGACCGTTTCGTTCTCCTGGGTAAAGAACTGCCAGGATTATCGAAGCCAGAGAACACCAAAGCAGGAGGACTCTGTTTACGTGTATCAGGCTGGAACATTGACCAAACTACTGGAGAGGAAGTTCCTGCGTCTGGACTTCATGTAGTGAATATGAGCCTGGGGGATTACACCTATTCGGAATGAAGCAAATTATCTGCAAGCAGGGATAGGAGTTGCAGGATGCTACTCGGAAGGTGGTGGCGGACCGCCTCTTGATTTTATTCCCATCCAATTTATTCCGAAAGGATGCTTAACACCTACAGTTTGGTACTACAAAGATCCGGATTTCGGAGGCGACTGGCGAGTGGGCTACGTTGATCTTTTTGCAACGGTACAAAGTAACAGAGCCAAGTTAGATAAAACAAACGTCATTGTCCAGTTTGTCGGTGAAGAAAAGGGACTATCCTCGCTTGCGGTAATAAGGGGTGGGCTCCATCAGGCTGGAAGGACCAACGCTGGCGCAGCGGTAATTGTCATTTTACGGCAGGGATTAGCTCAGGAGCTAAGCCCGGAATCGTTTGACAAGATTCGGTCGTTCGATCAAAACCTTGCGAATGTAAGATTGATGGTTACGGAGGACATCAGAGGCAATTGGTCTAAGGCCTTTGGTGTCAGAATGGATGCGCCAAATGTATCAGCTATACGCGGGATTAACGCCCAGGGACGGATTTTCCTGCAGAGTGACGTCGCACTTGAATCCTCAGCGCTTGCCAAGGAATTGAGTCAACGTCTGGAACCGAGTCCGGCCCCGAGATCGCGCCTCATTGGGCCGCCGATAATGCCCGGCGAGAGAGTTCCCAATTTCCTTCTTAAAACCGAACCGGATAGTGTATTGAGATTATCGAATCTACGAGGAAGTAACGTTGTTCTTTCCTTTGGTCGACATTGGTCTGCGCCCTGCCTGGCAACACTTCTCCGCATGCAAAATCGGAAAGAGAAGTTTGAACGTGCAGGTATCAAAGTATTGGCAGTTCTAACTGAGGCCGATGAAGAGAAGATTGATGCAATAAAACGGAAATACGGGCTAACCTTTCCGATCGTACCTGATCCAACGGGGATAATCGCCAAGCGGTACAGCATACAAATGTGGCCCACGTTACTGTCGCTCGACAGGAAGGCATCCGTAAAAAACGCGATATTGGGCGCTAACCGCAATGCGATAGCAGACTTTGCTCGCTTTCAAACCAAAGAGTCCGATAGTCCGCGGAAAATATGACGGCTTTTTTAGTGTCCGGGATTTTCGTGTGGGCGCTGGATCGTATGAGCAAAGCTTTTGTATACAAAACACTCGGATCGAGTTGCTCCATTCATCTCGGTATATTTTCTATCCGGCCCACGTTCACCCAGCAAAGTCATCACCGTCTTGGCTCGCGCTCATTACTACTTTTGTGGATCCTCGCACTAGGAGCCGCAATGATGCTGATCAAAGGAATTGGCGGCGCCTACAACACAACGCTGGCACAAATTGCTTTGGGCGCCGCGATCGGTGGCGGCGCGGGAAATTTGTATGATCGCTGGCGCTTCGGCGCAATCCAGGACTTCATGGACTTGAAGTTTACCGTTTTTAATATCGCTGATGTAGCTATCATTTTTGGCGTCTCAATGACGATTCTGAGGTCGCTGGTCCAATAATCGTCATGAGAAGAATTCTCTACGTTTGGAGGGGCTTCGAATTTTACAGTTACACTGTGATGTTGTATTTCGGACTACTTGCCGGCATCATAGTAGGTAATCAAGCAGCTCATCATCTAGGAATAGAGCCTTTCAGAGTATTTGTCGCTCAACTTGCACTCATTCCCATAGGTATTATCGGTGCTCGAGCGCTGCATGCAGCATACTATTGGTCAACATATTCTAAAGCGCCTCGTCGTCTTCTCTATTTTCACCTTGGCGGCGCAGACCAATTTGGCGCCTACGCGTTAGCAATAGCCGGTTCAGTGTTCGTACTTAAGTCGCTAAAACTTCCGTTTTTGGCTTTTTGGGATATAAATATTCTTTCTATATTAACTCTCATGTTCATCACACGGTTTGGATGTCTGTTGAACGGTTGTTGCTCAGGTCGCGTGACGCATGGTGTTTGGGGAATGAAACTCAGTAACTACAAGGGTGTTACTTGTTACCGGATACCAATACAACTTTTAGAAGCGAGCTGGACTGCTATTGTTATTGTTGCCTCTGTATTGATATGGCCATACCTCGGCTCTGAAGGGGCGCTTTTTTGTTTTGCTTCGGCGAGTTATTGCATTGGTCGAATTGTGCTTGATGGATTTCGGGAAGAGTGTTTTCGCTGGTTAGGACCTATCACCGTACATCAGGGTATCTACAGTTTAATCTTGATGTTCTGTTGCGTGTTGTTGATCGTAATATGGACCAAAGACACGTTGTAGAACCGGGGGTTCGAATCCCACCATCCGCGCTAATCTCTCATTCCTGCTCCTGCTCCTACTCTTGCTCGTCTTTTAACGTTTCCGTTCCAGCACTTGCAGCTCCTGTCGCAGTTTCACCATGCTACCGTCCGGCAGAACTCCACGAAAGTTCACCGTCGGATAAATCATGCAGTTGCGTCCAATCACCGAACCTGGATTGATCACAGCATTGCAGCCGATTTCGGTCCTGTCACCGACGATCGCCCCGAATTTTCTGAGACCGCTTGGAATCTCGCCGTCTGACGTGATCACCGCGATTTCGCTGTGATCGAGCTTTACGTTGGAGAGAATCACGCCCGCGCCTAAATGAGCGTGATGACCAAGAATGGAATCGCCGACGTAATTGAAATGTGGCACCTGAACTTCGTCGAAAAGGATGCAATTTTTGAATTCGCAGGAGTTCCCCATCACGACGCCGTTCCCGGCGATCACGTTCTCGCGGACGTAACACCCGCTGCGGACCCGGCAATTTTCACCGATCCACGCTGGGCCTTTTAGCACCGCGCCCTGCTCAACAACCGTTCCCCTGCCAATGAACACACTGTTGCTGATGAACGGTTTTCCCATCAGCTCGCCCAAAATTCCGGGCTTCAAACGAAATTGCAGGTAGCTGGCAATCTGTTTGAGTGCGTCCCACACGTAATTCTGGTTTTCGAACAACTTCGGGTGGGCCGTGTGTTCGAGATCGAGAAAGTCGGCCGGCGCAAACATTTTCAGCGTCCAAGATGACGAATCCCTTCCCGAGTTGCGAGCGCAAATTCTGGGAATCACTTCGCAGCGTTTCGCGCGAGTTTTTGACCCTCCTTGGTGTCGCGCACTTCCCAGCCGAGCGCGGAAATTCGCTCGCGCAGTTCGTCACTTCGTTTCCAATTTCTTTCCCGCCTTGCGTTTTCACGCTCGTTTGCGAGTTGCGTTACTTCCTGTGGAATTACGATTTCGCCCTCAGCTTCGAGATCGAGAACAGTGTTGATTCGTTTCCACCAATCCAGCATTGCGCGTGCTGAGGCCGGATCCAGTTTGTTTTCATCCATCGCGCGATTTGTTTCTCGAATTGATTCGAACAAGAAGCCTAGCGCTGCGGAAATGTTCAGGTCATCATCAAGCGCATCTTCAAATTTCTGCGTTGGATGTTGAGCGTTGGACGTTGAGCGTTGGGCGTTTGCTTTTTGTCCTGTTTCCCGTAATCGCGCCAGCCATTCATCAATGCGCCCGAGCGACTCGCGAGCCTCATTCATCCCTTCCCACGTGAAATTAAGTGGCACGCGGTAGTGCACACGCAGCAGCGCGTAACGGAGCTCGCGTCCGGTGTAATCTTTCGCCAGAACATCCGGCACCGTGTAAAAATTACCCAGCGACTTCGCCATTTTTTGTCCATCGACCAGCAGATGCGCGCAGTGCAGCCAGTAGCGGACGAATTTCTTTCCCGTAACGCCTTCGCTCTGCGCGATCTCTGCTTCGTGGTGCGGAAAAATGTTATCGACGCCGCCGCAATGGATATCGATCTGGTCGCCGAGTAATGCCGTCGCCATCGCGCTGCATTCGATATGCCAGCCTGGACGACCCGGGCCCCATGGCGAATCCCATTTCACATCGCCATCTTCTTCGTCCCACGCTTTCCAGAGCGCGAAGTCGCCGATGTGTTCCTTATCGTATTCGTCGTGCTTCACACGCCCCGTCGATTGCAGCTGTGTGAGATCGAAGTGTGCGAGCTTTCCGTAGTCTGGAAATTTGTTGATGCGAAAATAAACTGACTTGTCGTCCGCTTGATACGCGAGTCGTTTCGAAATGAGCGCGCCGATCATCGCGATCATCCTGTCGATGTAACGCTGGTAGGTCGCGCACGGAAATTCGTCGGCACGTTTAATCCGCAATGTTTTGGCGTCTTCGAAGAACGCCTGTTTGAATTCCTCGGTGAATTTTACGAGCGGGACGCCAGCCTCGCGCGCGCCCCGAATCGTTTTGTCGTCCACATCGGTGATGTTCATCACCCGATGCACCTTGTAACCGCGCAGCTCAAGATGCCGCTGAAGCAAATCTTCAAAGATATAGGCGCGAAAATTTCCAATGTGCGCACGGCTGTAAACAGTCGGCCCACAAGTGTAGATCTTGATGGAACGCGCAGCCGGATCGAGCGGCTCGAATTCTTCGAGTTTGCGCGAGTAAGTGTTAAAAAACCGCATCTCTCATGTCGAGCGAAGTCGAGACATCCCTCGATTAACGGCAAGAGATTCCTCGACTCCGCGGAGTTTACCCTGAGCGAGCGTAGCGTCTCGACTGGGCTCCGCTCGGAATGACAAGGGATTCATTCTACAGCCACCGTTGCAATCGCGATTGCGGCGATGCCTTCGCCGCGTCCGATCGCGCCGAGTTTTTCGTTGGTCGTTGCCTTTACACTCACATTCGAATCCGGAGTGCCAATCGCGTCGGCAATTGTTTTTCGCATCGCCGCAATGTGCGGCGCAAGCTTCGGTTCTTCAGCCAGAATCGTTGCGTCGATATTCACGAGCCGCGCGTTTTTTCCGGCGAGCACTTTGATTACGCGCTTTAGAATCTCGATGCTGCTGATGCCGCGAATTGACTCGTCAGTATTTGGAAAATGTTGACCGATGTCGCCTTCACCGACAGCTCCCAGCAAGGCATCGGCGATAGCATGCAACAGAACATCGGCGTCGGAATGTCCTTCCAGCCCGTGCGAATGCGCAATCTCGAGGCCGCCCAAAATCAGTTTACGTCCCTCGGCAAACCGATGCACATCATAGCCGATTCCACATCGAATCATGGGGAAAATGCCGAATGACGAATGCCGAATGACGAAGGAAATCCGAATGACCAATGCCGAAGTCCGCTGAGGACAGCGGACGCTACAGCGCGCAAAAATTCGGTTACCCTTTTTTCCGGGGGTTCGCGCTTTGTCATTAATTCGTCATTCGTCATTCGAGCTTCGTTATTCATCATAGTTTCAAATCAATAACGCCATTGGACGCCACGATGCTGTATTTATCTTTCATGTGTTCGAGCGGGCGAAGATCGACAGTTCCGCCGGCGTTTTCAACCAGAAGCCAGCCCGCCGCGATGTCCCACAAGCTGATCCCGGTTTCAATGTACGCATCGAATCGTCCGCACGCGACATAAGCCATGTCGAGCGCTGCGCTGCCTAGCACGCGGCACTTGCGCACGCGATGAATCATCGACTGGAGCAGTGGGAAATTTGCGTCGATCGTCTCTCCGGTTTTGGCGAGGCCGATTGACACAACGGATTCAGCCAAGTCCGCGCGATCACTTACATGAAAAGGACAGCCATTTAGTTTCGGGGCCTCGCCTTTTTGCCCAGCCCACATCTCTTCGCGAATTGGATCGTAGATAACGCCAACCATGATCTCGCTGCGCAGGCGCAGCGCAATCGAGACGCAAAAATGCGGGATGCCGTAGAAATAGTTCACGGTGCCATCAAGTGGATCAACCACCCACTGATGCTCGCTTGATTGATCGCCGCCGATTCCTTCTTCGCCATAAATGGCGTGGCCTGGAAATTCTTTCAGAAGCAAGTTCGTAATTAATTCCTGTGCCTGAACATCGATCTCCAGTTTCAGATCGTGCGCTGCGGCGGCGTTGACCCGCTGCTGTCGCCGGAAATTTTCCCGAAGCAACTTTCCCGCCTGCCGCGCAGCCTGTTCGGCTGTATCGAGATAATGCTTCATGGCGAAATATTACGTCGCACAAAGAACGCAAAGTGCACAAGCGAGAAATGCAGCTGAACCGGAACCGCAAACGACGCGTGTCATCCTGAGCGCAGCCAAGCATCTCAAAACCGAATTGCTGCGACAAGCTCTGTAGAGTCCGCTGTCCTCAGCGGAATTCCGTCGAAGTTACAACCCCGATGCGCTGAGAAGACCGCACGCTGCAAAGCATGGTGGAACAAAAAAACCGGGAGGAAAATAAATTCTCCTCCCGGGTTGAAGTTAGGGGTTGTGGACCCGAAGAAATTCGGGGCCGTTAACGAAGCTTCGGGCTTAATGCCTTTTTTTCTTCGCTGCTTTTTTCTTTGCTGCCTTTTTTTTCTTTGCCATCGACTAATTCCCCCCTTTCAATCCGCAACGTGCGGAACCTGGTGAAGAGTTGGGAATAATTTTCACTTCACTTAACTGCGTTCAGTAATCATCACATTTTTTTTGTCAAACATTTTTGTTGCAGAATTTTGAAAAATTTTTATGAGCTCGCGCGCGATAAATTCTTTTGGCGCGCGGGAAATTTTCTGTCGCTCGCCGTTTTGAAAGAGGATCGTCACTTCATTTTTGTCGCTTTCCATTCCCGATTTTGCGCTGCTCACATCGTTCGCAATCATGATGTCACAATTTTTCTCGCGCAGTTTCCGCGCAGCATTTTTTTCTACGTCATTCGTTTCTGCAGCGAACCCGACGACAAGGAATCGGCGATCGTGCCAATGGCCTAGCGAATCGAGAATGTCGCGCGTGGGAATTAATTCGAGCGAAACATTTTCGCTGCGCTTTTTGATTTTTGTCGGTGACACGCTTGCAGGTTTGTAATCGGCCACGGCGGCGCACAGCACGCATATGTCGCATTTGCTCGCATCGCGATGCACCGCGTCGAACATTTCATCACTCGTTGAAACGGAAACCAATTTCGCCGCGCGCGGCGGCTGGAGGCTGACCTGGCCGGAAATTAAGATGACATCGTGCCCGGCATCGAGCGCAGCTTCTGCGATCGCATAACCCATTTTTCCCGATGAGCGATTCGAGATGTAACGAACCGGATCGATCGGCTCGCGCGTGGGCCCGGCCGTGACGAGAAACTTCACGCGATCAAATTATCCTGCCGCGCAAGCAAGAACTCCGCGCGGAAGGCGATGTCATCAACTTTCCAGAGTCGGCCAACTCCTTCGTAACCGCATGCCAGCATTCCTTCTTCTGGACCGATAAATTCCACGCCGCGCATCTGTAATTTTTCTACATTCTCCACTGTCGCGGGATGCTGCCACATTTTTCCGTTCATGGCCGGCGCAAGCAGAATCGGCGCGCGCGTGCCGAGCGCGATCGCCGCAAGCGGGTGACCGGCGAAGCCGTGCGCCAGTTCGGCGATAATGTGCGCGGTGGCGGGCGCGATCAGGAGCAGGTTCGCGCGATCCGCAAGATCGATGTGACCGGGTCGCCAGCTTTCCTTTTCGTCGTAGAAGCTCGTCGTCACCGGATTTTTGGAAAGCGTCTGCAACGTCAGTGGTGAAATGAATTCAGTCGCATCCTGTGTCATGACAACAAATACTTCATGACCCTGTTTAACGAGCAGACTGGCCACTTCGGCTGATTTGTAGGCGGCGATTGAGCCTGTGACACCAAGCACGATGGATTTTCTTCCAGCCGCAATACGTACCACTTTTCGCAGGCTCGTCTTCTCGCGTTTGCCTCGTGAGTCTTTCTCCATTGAACATTGCGAACTTAGTCGCGAATCTCCGGTAGGGGAAGCTGATAGCTTCCTGTTATTGATTGGAGCCAATAGCCCCCGCAAAGATCAAACGCCGGCTCAAATAACTTTCTGCAGCCATGATCTGGAGAAACTTCTGCAGGTCTTCTTCAACTGAACCGCTAATAATCGTGTAACGATAATCCCGCCATAATTCCATCTCTCGCGCCGCTGTCTCCAGCCGCCGTTTGATCTGCTCTTCAGTCTCTGTGCCACGTTTGCGCAAACGTCGCCGCAATTCGTCGAGATCGGGCGGCATAATAAAAACATCGGTCAGGGCCTGGCGGATTATTGAATCGTCGCAATTGCGGATGGTGGCGGCGCCCTGCGTATCAATATCGATCAAAACATCGACTCCGTCGTTCAGATTGGTCAGCACTGGCTCGCGCAATGTGCCATAAAAATCTCCGTGCACCTCCGCGTGTTCGAGAAAATCGCCGGCCTCGAGTTTCGCGTGAAAATCCGCATGCGAGAGGAATTGATAATGTTCGCCGTTAATTTCACCGCTGCGTGGCGCTCGGGTAGTGCAGGAGACGGAGTAGAAAAGATTGGGATTTTGTCGCAGCGCCTCAACCAGCGTGGTTTTGCCTGCGCCCGATGGCGCGGAGATGACGAAAAGAATTCCGCGGCGGCTAAACTGTTTACTCAAGGTTTTGAACTTGCTCCCGGATCTTTTCCAGTTCGGCTTTGCAGGCGATAACGCGTTGTGAGATCACAGCGTCATTGGCTTTCGCTCCAAGCGTGTTGAGCTCGCGGAAAATTTCCTGCGTGATGAATTCCAATGTGCGCCCGACCGGGTCTTTGCTACGCAAGTGATGAGCGAATTGGGCGAGATGACTCTCGAGCCGCGTCAACTCCTCCGACACATCAGCACGATCTGCAAAGAAAGAAATTTCTTTGAGCACACGTTCGTCTTCGCTGGCGATCGGCAGCCCCGCTTTTTGGATTCGGTCGAGAAGCGCGGCGCGATATCTTTTCACCACGTCGGGGTGGAGCGCGCGAACTTCCTTCAGTTTTTTTCGGATCGCCTTGAGACGATGAATCAAATCCTTGGCCAGATGTTTGCCTTCGCGCTCCCGCATTTTGATTAAATCTGCGAGGGCGGCGCGCAGCGCGCGCTCAACGGCCGGCCAGACCGCTTCCGGGTTCAAGGCTTCTTCCGGGAACCGCATGACTCCCGGCGCCTGCAGGATTGTGCTGATCGTAATCTCGCCCGGCGCGTTCAGTTCCTTCTGCAGCGTGCGCATCGCTTCATGGTAGGAGCGGGCGAGTTCCGTATTGAGTGCCAGGTTTCGCACGCCGTTCGCGCCGCTGTGAAGGGTGATGGTGGCACTGGTGCGGCCGCGCGAAATATTTTCGTTGATTGTCTGTCGAACGCGCGGCTCGAGCTCCGACAGATCGCGCGGCAAATTGATCACGATGTCGCTCTGCTTTCGGTTCACAGAGTTAAGCTCAACACTAAACCTCGTTCCGTCATGATCGGTCTCGGCGCGACCGTATCCAGTCATGCTCCGCATATCTCGATGAAAACGTTATCGCAGAGAAACCTTCAACGTTCAACGGCCAACCTTGATCGAAAGCAGCGAAGGCGAAGTCAACATTGCTCCGTTGAAAAGCGGCCCGGCGTCCGTTATCCACGCGTGTGAACCACTGGCAGCGGGAGCTTGTCGCAAGCGCGATCTTCGTGATCACCTACGTGCTCATCAGCGGCCGGCAACTCAAAATTCTGCCGTTGAATCGCCCGGCCGCCGCGTTGTTAGGCGCGGTACTTATGATTGCGACCGGCGTGATGACGCCGGAGCGCGCGTATCGCGCAATCAACTACGACACGCTGGTGCTACTGCTCGGCATGATGCTTGTCTCCGCCTATCTTTATCTCGCGCATTTTTTCGAATGGGCGGCAGAACTCGTTCTGAATTTCTCGCGGACTCCGGCGCGGCTGTTGCTTTACGTCACACTGACTTCGGGAATTCTTTCCGCCCTGCTGGTGAACGACACGATTTGCCTGATGCTGACGCCACTTGTGGTGGCCGTTATTCGGCGTGGAAAATTACCGTTGTTGCCGTATCTCATCGCTCTCGCGACCAGCGCAAACATTGGGAGCGTGGCCACGCTCGTGGGCAATCCGCAAAACATGATCATCGGACATTTTTCGCGCATCTCGTTTCCGGAATTTTCGCGCGCGCTCCTGCCTGCAGCGATCGTCGGGCTGGCGATTAACTTTTGCATTTTACGGTTGGGATTTCGAAAAATGTTGCGGGGAGCAACGATTGATCGTGCCGCCCATCCGGGTACAAAACTGGATCGCGGTTTGTTCGCTCTCGTCTGTGTTGTGTTCGTGTCGATCTTTGTTGGCTTCCTCTCCGGCTTGAACCTGGCGTGGACGGCGATGACCGGGTCGGCGCTGCTGATGGTGCTCGCCCGGCGCGACACGCATGACGTGCTCAAGCTAGTCGATTGGCATCTCCTCGTTTTTTTCGCTGCGCTGTTTATCGTGGTCGATGGATTGACCGATACCGGATTGCCCGATGCGATTTACGGCCACTTACAACCGATCTTTGGGTCAACCGCGCCGACGCAGGCCTGGAATCTCGCGTGGTTTTCTGTGGCCGGTTCGAACGTTTTCTCGAACGTCCCGTTCGTGCTCGTTGCAGGAAACTGGATTGTGCGCTTCACAGAGCCGGACCTGATGTGGAAGGTGCTTGCGCTCGCAACCACATTTGCCGGGAATCTCACGATCATCGGCTCGGTCGCGAACATGATCGTTGTCGAATCGGCGCGCGATCACATTCAGGTCGGTTTTTGGGATTACGCCCGCTTTGGTGTTCCGATCACAATAGTGACCACGGCTGCCGGCGTAATCCTGCTCCTGTTATTTCGCTGAGGAGATGCCGCACCGCTCTCCGGTGTGGCAAAGGCATCGGTATCGAATCAAGCGTGTCAATTCTGATCCAACGTTGCGCGCTTTTGTTCATGATATCGAATTCGTCCTTCGACGGATGGATCCTCTGTCGCCGCTGGGAGTAAACCTTCAACACGACACGGTGATTCGTGAACGGAAAAACGGACCTATAGATCGTGCGTCTGTGAAAACTCGACCGCTTAAAACAGTCAAGTTTAAACGGCGGCAAAATCCACATGCCGCGCCACCGTGTAGATGATTGTTCAAGCAGAATCTTGCCCTGACGCACCACAAACGCGTGCTGTTCGATGAGTCGCTTTGTGCGCGGACGAGATTTCCTGACCGGCAGAATTTGTGGATTTTTCGCACGGCAGAATGTCTTCACGGGACAGATGCCGCATTTGGGTTGGCGCGCAACGCAAACAAGCGCGCCGAGGTCGATGAGTGCAGAGTTGTAAATCGAGGCGTTGGATTTTGGAACAAGGCTGGCTGCATGTTGCCAAAGGGTTTGCCGGCCGCGATGAGAATCGATCGATTCGCGGAAATCGAATAGTCGTGTCAAAACGCGAGCCGTGTTAGTTTCGACGATGGGGACTGGTTGATCGAACGCGAAACTGGCGACGGCGTGCGCAGTGTATTTTCCGATTCCTGGAAGCTGCTGCATTTGCTCGAGTGATCGCGGAAACAGTCCCCAAAATCGATCCACGACAGTCCTCGCGGTAGCCTGAAGATTTCGCGCGCGAGCATAGTAGCCGAGGCCTTGCCACGCGCGGAGCACGTCGTTTTCAGAAGCCCGAGCCAGTGAGACAAAATCGGGGAAACGGCGGAGCCACTCGTTGTAATAAGCGATCACAGTGGAGACCTGAGTTTGCTGGAGCATTAACTCGGAGACGAGGATCGCGTAAGGATCGCGCGTGCAGCGCCATGGCAGGTCGCGGCCGTGACGGCGAAACCACTGCAGAAGAGAGCGGTGGAACGCGCGAGCGTCTTTCGGCGATGTCACGATTTGAAAGCAAACTTTGAACGCTTAACGACCAACGTCCAACTCTCAATTCAGAAGATGATTGAACATTGAGTGCTGAGCGTTGAGCGTTGGCCGTTGAATTCTTACACCCACCCGTTGACGAAGGAACAGACGACGAAGCTTCGTGCGCTACTTGAAGAGCTTGGTTTTGAATTTTCGCCGAAGGAATACACGATTTTCTTTGCGCAAAAAAACAAGTTGAGCGTGGCGGTTTACGAGAAGGGACCGAAGGTGCTCGTGCAAGGCCGTGACGTGGAGGAGTTCGTGCAGTTCGAGCTGGAGCCGAAAATTCTTGGCGAAGCGAAGCTCGGCTACGAGGAAGTGCATTCCCCAGAAATGTTCGAGCCTCATTTCGGTGTCGATGAGAGCGGGAAGGGCGATTTCTTCGGGCCGCTGGTGATTTCCGGAGCGTACGTCGACCGTGGGATTGCTCGCAAACTGGTCGATGCCGGCGTGGTGGACAGCAAGCGAATCACTTCCGACGCACGGATTCGCGCGCTTGCGGACACGATTCGGAAAACTTCGTTGGGTCTGGTGGAAACCGTTCTGATCGGACCTGCGAAGTACAACGAGCTTTACGAGAAGTTTAGTAATCTTAACCGGCTGCTCGGCTGGGGCCACGCGCGCGTGATTGAAAATTTGCTGGAGAGAAAGCCGGGATGTCCGCGCTCGTTGTCGGACCAGTTTGCGGATTCGCGGGTGATTAATGCGTCCTTGCTCAAGCACGGTCGCAAGCTCACCATCGAACAGCGCCCAAAAGCGGAATCTGACATTGCGGTAGCGGCGGCGTCGATCCTCGCCCGCGAGGCGTTCATCAACTGGCTGGAGCGCAAAAGCAAAGAGCTCGGTGTGCGGTTGGGCCGGGGAGTTTCGCCGAGCGTAAAAGAGGCCGCCAGAAAACTGGTGGAAATGAACGGGCCAGGCGCGTTGCGGGATGTGGCAAAGGTGCATTTTCGCACAGCGCACGAGACCGCGCCGGACTATTATTCCGCTCCGCCTCCACGTGAGGAATGGACAGGCCCCCGTGATTCATTGAAGCGTTGATTCGTCCATTCGCCATTTGGCATTAGGCGGTATACCTTTGGCCTTCTGGTCGAAGGCGTTACCCAACCTTAAAAATCAACTTTTTGTGTTTTACTGGCCACCGGGAGCGCCACATGGCACGATTAATAAATTAGATATGCCAAAGCTAACAAAGCGCGACATCGTCGTCTCCATCAGCAATCAAACCGGCATGGTTCAGCACCAGGTCTTCGATGTAGTCCAGCGGACGCTTGATAAAATCACCGACAGCCTGGCTAACAATATCCCGGTTGAACTGCGCAATTTTGGCGTCTTTCAGCCGCGCCTGACGAAGCCGCGAGTTGGCCGAAACCCGAATCAGCCCGGTAGCAGTTTTGTGATTCCGCCGCGCGCGACAGTGAAATTTAAGGCTGGCAAGATCATGCGTCAGCGCGTTGAGAAGCTGTCACGCCAATTAAAAGAGGCCGCAGAACCCAACACTAAAACAGCAGCCGGCGTCCCAAACGGACAGTAAGAGAGCGCGGCGTCACTTTTCGCTGAACCCTCCAAACTGCTCACGAGAGCACATTCTGGATCGTTTTTTCCAGGCGCTCAAAATTAATTGGCTTGGTGAGGTGTTCAGAGAAGCCTGCCTCTCTGGCTTGGCTTATATCTTGTTCGCTACCAAAGCCGCTGAGCGCTATTCCAGGCAAATCTTTCTTCAGACGCACTTCACGCATTAATTCGTAGCCGCTGCGGTCCGGCAATCCGATGTCGCTGATGAGCAGATCGAAATCCTGAGTGCGGACCTTTTCGACTGCCTGTTCAGCGGAGTGGGCCAGCGTAATTTCGTAGCCGTGGCGCTCCAGCATCCTTTTCATTCCAATACAAGTGTCATGATGATCGTCTACCAGCAGTACCCGCCGGTGCTTTGGAACCGCCGGTTTTGGCTCCCGATCCATTTGTTGATCTTGCCCGTCGCCATCGCGCCCAATCGGAGTAAGCACGGTATTTAGTTCCACTGAAAAAGTGGCTCCCTTGTCTTTGCCGTCACTTTGCACATGGATTTTTCCACCATGCGCGTCGATCAACGCCTTCGAAATAGCGAGCCCAAGCCCAAGACCCCCAAAACGGCGGGTGATGTCGGCTTGTCCCTGTTCGAACACGTTGAAGATTTTATCGATTGTTTCCTGTTCAATGCCAATGCCGGTATCGATAACGCGAGCTTCGATCTTATCCGGTGCCGGGTTGAGCGTTTCGATAGTGATTCGGCCTTTTTCGGGAGTAAATTTTACGCTGTTCTTGATTAGGTTCCAAAAGACCTGTTGCAAGCGCGCGGGATCGCCCTCCACGTACGTATGATCCGCGCGAAACTGAAATTCCACTTCGAGATCTTTTGCTTCGATTTCTTTTCGGCATATCTCGTAGGCGCGCTGAAGGATTTGGTGTATGCAAATCGTCTCAAAGCTTAGTTGCAATTTGCCTTTTGATATCCGAGTTACGTCGAGCAAATCGTCAATTAGCCTCGCCTCCAGCTCGACGTTTCGGCGGACCACTTCCAGTGCTTCTCTGACAGGCTGGGAATCTGGCACCTCGGCTTCAAGCTCTCCAACCATCGCGATTACGGGCGAGAGAGGACTACGCAGCTCGTGCGACAAGAGTGCCAGGAATTGGTCCTTTGCAGCGTTTGCGGCAATCAACTCCTGACGCAACGTGACGTCGCGCGTCTTATCTTCCACGAGATAAAGCACGCCTTGCACGGTTTCTTGCGCGCCTTGTAGCCGGAGCAGATTAATGTCCAAAAAGTGCGTGACTCCTGTTTTATCCTTCAATGGGTGCTCATGCAGTTGAAACGGCGTTCCAAAAGTAAGCACTCTCTCAATGGCTCCTGGGGGGGCAATATTCACTTCATCGCAGGGGATTTCCGTAATGTCGCGGCCGGCCGGGAGGTCTCCAAAACGTTCCGCCATGCGCGTAAAGGCATCGTTGGCGTGAAGAAAGCGGCGAGAAGCGGGTTCGACAAAGGCGATTCCGCTGGGCATGTTCGCCAGCATTTTTTCGTTAAAGATGACTTCGCGCTCCAGCCGCTGCGTCCATTCCATCTGGCGCTGATAGAACCTGTTACCCAGCCATGCGAAGACTGCCGTGAGCACGATCAACCACGCAGCCAGGATCGTCATTCGTCCCAGAAGATCATGGACCGGTTTGTATGCGAGGCTCTTCGGCTGCTCCACTATCGCCACCCAACCGGCCTGCTCGATCGGACTGAAAGAATAGAGGTTCCCGTGTTCCTCGAAATGTCCGGCTTTGTTTTGGCGGATTTCATTGATTAACAAGCCACCCTGGGGCGACGTAACACTGGGATTCGGTTTAAAATCATTCGCGAAAAGCGACGCGCCGTTTTGATCGAGCACCTTGAAAACGAAGCGATCCGAAAATTCGATCGCGGACAATCGCTTACCAATTCTTTCCACCAGAACCGAGTCCCCAACATAACCGAGAATTGTCCGGTCGGGCGCACGCACTGCGGCCACGATATCGGTGACAAGGCGATTATCCGACAGCCGCGGATGAACCGGCGAGACAACCGGTTCGTCGGATGCAGCGGCTTGCTCGCGCCAGTGACTGGATCCAAAATCTTTCCCGACCATCTCTGGTGCGGTCGGGATTGATGCAAGCAACGCGCCATCCGATCCAGCCAGGAACATTCCGTCAATATTTGGATGCGAATAGTAAGCGGAGTTCAGCCATTGTTGTGCGGCAGGGACGGGATTTGGCCCGCCAAGAATTTTCGCGACTTCGGGAAGCGTCTGGTAGTAGTTGATGATGGCACTGCTGCGGCTGAGATCATGACCTACCACATAGCCAAGCAGTTGGATCAAGGTTTGTCGGTCGCGCAGAATTCTTGATTCCAGGGTGTCGCGCAGAATTGTATAGGAAACAATAAGCGTCAGGATCGACGGGATCCATCCCGCCAGAAGAATAGGAAAGATGATCTTGAAACGATCGAAACGGTCGCCCCTTCGTTTCGTTGTTGTGTTTCCCAACTGCATGCCTGTCTTTTGCGAAAAAATTGGAATATCACGGTTAACCTGCTGACCCTCTCAGGCAAGGGCGAATGTCTGCGCGTATAAATGTTGACGAACCCCTCGTGCTCTTGTTCGGTGTGCAGTTTCTTTTGACCGATTGGGAGATTGGCAAACCGTTTGGGAGCGCAATTACGAAAATCGATAGAAGATTGTTGTGTATCAACACAATGCGGCGCCGGTTTACAAAGGCAAACATACTATTTTTGAATTGACGCACATGCTGGAAGCGGCATCATGTCGGCCTTACTGCCTCAACGATTGGCAGGTGTAGCAACTCCCATGCAAGGAAGCCTCGGACACATTATTTGGACGGTCTGCTACCTGAGCGTGCTTATCGGGCTTTCAGCTTATGGGGTCCATCGCTATTTCATCATTTATCTGTACTTGAAAAACCGGAAGCGCGCGCCGGTGCCAGCCCGTTATTTTGAACAATTCCCGAAGGTGACGGTGCAGTTGCCGATCTTTAACGAGGTGTATGTGGCCGAGCGGTTACTCCGTTCCGTCAGCGAACTGGATTATCCGCGGGAGCTGCTGGAAATCCAGGTACTCGACGATTCAACCGACGAGACTCGCCAGATCACCGCTTCGTGCGCGGAGGAACTGCGCGAGCGGGGTTTCAACGTTCAGCTCATTCATCGGGTTGATCGCAGCGGATTCAAAGCCGGCGCGTTGTCCGCAGGACTTACTGCTGCGGAAGGCGAATTCCTTTGTATCCTCGACGCTGATTTCGTTCCGGAGAGGGATCTGCTAAAACGCACGATCCATTTTTTCACCGATCCAAAGGTCGGAATGATCCAGACCCGCTGGGGCCATTTAAATCGTGGGTACTCATTGCTTACCCGGATGCAGGCGATTTTTTTGGATGGGCATCTTTTGCTCGAGCAAACGGCGCGTAGCCGCAGTGGACGATTCTTCAATTTCAACGGGACTGCCGGTCTCTGGCGGCGTTCCTGTATTGAACAGAGTGGAGGCTGGCAGGCTGACACGTTGTGTGAGGACCTTGACCTTAGCTATCGTGCTCAGCTCGTGGGCTGGAGATTTATCTATCTTGCAGATGTTGTCACTCCGGCCGAGTTGCCCGTGGACATGAATGGCTTCAAGTCTCAACAGCATCGCTGGACCAAGGGCTCGGTCCAAACGTGCAAGAAGTTGTTACCCACAATCTGGCGCAGCCAACTTCCATTTCGCATCAAGCTCGAGGCCACCGGCCATTTGATGTCGAACTTTGCCTACCTGCTGCTTGCTTTTCTGTGCGTTCTTTTGCATCCATCCTCCGGGGCGCCTGAGGGCGGCTGGCTTCGCACAGTTCTTGTGGACATTCCGATTTTCCTTGCGGCATCGGTTTCTGTGGCCCTTTTCTATGTTTGCGCCCAGCGCGAGCTGCATCCACGGACTTGGATGCGTGAGATTCTTTTTTTACCCTTTCTGCTAGCCTTGGGAATTGGTCTCTCACTAAATAACGCGCGAGCGGTGCTGGAAGCGCTCATTAATCACAAGTCCGATTTCACGCGAACGCCGAAGTATGGGATCGAACGTAAATCGCAAAAGTGGCGCAGCTGCAAGTACCGGCCGCTGAAGTCAGCACTTCCGTTGGCGGAGTTGGCTTTCGCGATCTATTTCACTTATTTCGTGGTGTTCGCCATTGCGCACGGGCAGCTCCTCTCCGTGCCGTTCCTTGTGATGTTCCAAGGCGGCTTCCTTTACGTTTGCCTCTCTTCATTCGGCAGTTGCTGGTCGAAAAATAATTTTGGCACTTCGCGAGCGGGCGCTGCAATTCCTGCGTGACAAACTCGAAATAGTCGAGTAAAAGAGTGCGGATGTTTCGTTCCGTAGCAGTAATTTTCAGTCTGATTTCGGCTGGCTCCGCCTTTGCTATCACGCCGCTTGATACTTCCAGCCAACTTGTCATCAGCGTACGAGACCAGAAGCTGATGCTTGTACAAAACGGCGCGAAAGTGGCCACATATCCGGTGTCCACGTCGATGTTTGGTTTGGGCGACTCTTGGGGACGAATGACAACTCCTATTGGCTATCTCGCAGTCGAAAAGAAAATCGGCGACAACGCCCCGTCCGGCGCTGTCTTCCACAATCGGCGGCTAACCGGTGAAATTCTGCAGCCAAATGCTCCTGGTCGCGACCCAGTGATCACACGCATCATCTGGTTGCGTGGATTGGAAGCGCAAAACGCGCATGCATTTCAGCGTGGCATCTATATCCACGGCACACCGCAGGAGAAAACAATTGGTCGCCCTGCCAGTTATGGCTGCATTCGGATGAAATCGAGCGATGTAGCGGAGCTGTACAATCGCGTTCCCGTGGGAGCAGTCGTGCAGATTGTTCCCGACCGACTTCCGAAAACGGTACAAGCACTGCCGGTTCAATTGACTCCGACTCTCGTGGCTGCGACCGCAGCACCTCAGACTCAAACGGATAATCGAAGTCGGCACCCGAAAGTAGCGAAAGTGCCACGGGTACAGGCCACGAACAGCGGTATCGATGTGAGCGCACTGGCCGCACCACCTCAACACTTAACGCAGAACCAGCCACAAGCGCAGCCCGCAACCCGGAATCAAGATCAGCTTGGAACTAAAGAGAGTACGGGGACTCTGACAGCCGAAGAAATGCGGATGGGCGGAGCGCTTGCGGCCGAGCGACAAAAAGCGAAGGTCGCATTGAATAAACGGCTGTAGCGCTCGCACGCGCGGCATGCTCACGAGTGGCCGCTACCTGGTTTTACCCGCAATGGCCAACACGAAATCAGCCGCCAAACGCGCCCGCCAAAGCGCGAAACGTACGCTTCGCAATCGCAGCGTTATAACGGGTTTACGGACAATGCAGAAGGGAGTGCATTCGACGCAAGCGCACAGCGCTGATCAAATTCGTTTGCTCACCTCGGCGATCGATAAAGCTGCCAAGCGCGGGATCATTCATAGAAATGCAGCCCGCCGTCGCAAAGAACGGCTCAACAAAGCGCTAGCAGGCACTAAACGGGTGGGTTGAGCGCGCTGCGCCCGACCGGACGCCCGCAGCCAAAGACGCTGCGTGTCAGGCCAAGGGATAAAGCGACGGCTGCGCGTCCCGGCCGTGTTTGAGCATCTTCCACGTAAACGTTGATCAGTTTCCGGCGAGTAGTCAGTAAGTGAAGCGCACTTAAGAGCGGCGAAAAGGGCGAAAAGGTTAGCTACAATATTGCCGAAAGCATCGCCCGCATCATGATCATATCCTTCAAGAAATCTGCTAAAGAGAATTTATTCCAAACCGTTGATGCTCTGCCCTTGGGAATCTTTCGTTTTCTTTTTGGATTCTTGTTATGTATTGAGTTTCTTTTCTTGAGCCGTGAAACTTTTCCTCATTATTATATTGAACCCGGGGTCCATTTTACTTATCCACTTTTCGACGTTTTGGGATTCAAGCCCCTGTCTAAGCCTTTCCTATGGTTGATTTTCTACGTCCTGCAAATCTCGACTGTTGGTATCATGCTGGGTCTACTTACGCGAATATGCTTTATCGTTTTTACTTCGGCATTCGGATATTTCTTTTTCATGGAGAGCGCTCCTTACACCAATCATTACTATCTCATTTTTCTGCTCTCATTTTTAATGTGCTTTGGCCATTCAGGCTCCATATTTTCTCTCGATAGTCTAATCAATAGAAATGCCCGAAGGGAACAAGTTGATTATTGGGAGTTATTTTTGTTACGTTTCCAAATTTGTGTTGTGTTCTTTTTTGCTGGCCTAGCAAAATTGAATGCAGATTGGCTAATCCATGCCGCGCCCGTTTATTTAAATCTAATCAAACATTTTTCTTTTCTGGGCTATCCTCTTCAAGAAAAATGGATGGCTGTTGTCCTTAGTTGGGGAGGGATGTTATCGGATCTTGGGTTAGGGATATTGTTATTTATCAATCGCTGGCACAAGTTAACCTTCATTTGGCTTTGTCTATTCAACGGCATCAATATCTTTTTGTTCGGTCTAGGAATCCAAACTTTTCCCTATTTGATGCTCTCGACTTATGTTTTGTTTCTACCAGGCCCTATTGTAAGAGAATCCATTGCGCGTTTTTTAAACGGGAAATTTTTGAAATACGTACCGATTATTGGATAAGACATGACAAAAAGGAAGGTTAGTAATCAAGGCACGCCCATCAAAGGATCGCCTTGGATTCTCGGATTTGTCATTATCTATACATCTCTACAAATTCTGATCCCATTAAGGCATTTGCTCTATAAGAGAGATCTGCAATGGACACACGAAGGAAGCAACTTTTCTTGGCGTATGATGGCGGACCACCACGAAACAAATGTGAGCATCACCATTGAAGATCCCCGTACAAAGGGCGTTTACATCGTTGATCCCCAGAAATTATTGAACGACAAGCAACTAATCATGGCGATCAATCCCTATATGCTGTTTCAATATGTCCAATTCTTGAAACAACTAACGAAAGACCACATGGATATCAAAAATCCCATTATCAGGGCCGACATTCAGGTGTCTGTAAATGGCAAGCCCTTTGAATATATGTTTGACCCAACTTGCAATTTATCAGAGGTGAACTATTCGCCATTTAAAGACTTAAAATGGGTTTTACCTTTAAAGAAAACTTAAAGCTACGTCATAGGATTACAAAGCACGGTTGTTGAAGCGACGGCAGAGTATCGAGAGGAAGAGGACGAAATCGGAGATTTATTTCTGGGATATGCTTCGACTACGGTCGATGCGGCAGAAAACTGCTTTACGCCGCCTTCAAAGATTGAACCGGAATGGGTGGCACGAAATTTCCATTGAAGCACAAAGCATTTGCCAGGCGGCTTCGCTCACGCGATGTCGGCGATGGCGGGAAAGTAGGTAGGGTCGGCGCGCTGCGCCGACCGGACGCCGCAGCCCGGCGTCCTTACCATCTTCTCCTTTGCATATCGTGTTGGACGGATAAATTCTTCCGAATGATCCCGGCTCTGCTTCTTGTTCTCTCAGTCGCCGCTTATCGCATCGCGAGCGGTCTCTTGATTCATTCCGGCGCAACCTGGCTTTCGAATTTCACGCCGCTCGCCGCAATCGCGCTTTGCAGCGCAGCATACTTTCCAAAGAAATATAAGTTCTCAGTGCCGCTCCTGACGCTGTTTATTTCCGACGTGGTAATTAATCTTCGATATGGTGCTCCATTGTTGGATCCGCAAATTGTCGTTCGCTATGCGGCGCTCGCGCTGGTTGGATGCATCGGAGTTCTTTTGCAGAATCGCGCATCGCTAAAGATACTTTTGCCGTCTTCCATTGTTGCATCGACAATCTTCTACGCAGTCACCAACGCGTTTTCCTGGTTAACCGATCCGGGTTATGCGAAAAACTTCGCCGGACTCGTCCAATCGCTCACGGTAGGATTGCCCCAGTACAGCGCGACGCCAACATGGATGTTCTTCCGCAATTCGCTCATTAGCGATCTTCTGTTCACGTTGCTTTTTGTTTTGTGCATGAACGTGGGGCATAGCAGAGAGAGATCGGGAGCCCGCGCCGCGCGGTTCCGTCCAGCCGCTGCGGGATGACCTCCATGCAGCCGGTGGAGCAGCGCGACGAAGTCGAGATGCTCTCGCTGATGCTGTTGATCCGGCGTTTTGAGGAGCGCGCCAGCCAGCAGTATCAAGCGCAGAAGATTGGCGGTTTTTGCCACCTCTATATCGGCCAGGAAGCAGTTGTGACTGGCGCGGTCGCCGCCGTCCGGGATGATGATTACATCATAACCGCTTACCGCGATCACGCCCATGCGCTTGCCCGAGGTACGAGTGCGAATGCCTGCATGGCCGAATTGTTTGGGAAAGAAACAGGCTGCTCGCGCGGGTTGGGGGGCTCGATGCATTTTTTCGACAAGAAACATCACATGTACGGTGGCCACGCAATTGTCGCCGCGCACGTTCCGCTGGCGGTCGGGATGGCTTTTGCCATCAAGTATAGAAGCGAAGATCGCGTCACCCTTTGCTTCTTTGGTGACGGCGCAATCAATCAAGGCGCGTTCCACGAAGCGTTGAATCTTGCCGCTTTGTACAAATTGCCGGTCGTTTTCATTTGCGAGAACAACCTTTTTGCCATGGGTACTTCGGTGAAAAGATCGACATCACTCAAGCAAATTGTCGATCGCGCTGAAGGATATGACATCCCCGGAGAAATCGTCGATGGCATGAACTTTCGCGAAGTGCGCGACAAGATTGCCGAAGCCGTCGATTCGATCCGCAAGGAGCCGCATCCGGCATTTCTGGAAGCGCGAACCTATCGTTATCGGGGCCACTCGATGTCAGATCCGGCAAGCTACCGGACCAAGCAAGAATTGGAAAAATATCGCTTGGACGACCCAATTACGCGCCTCCGCGCACAGCTCACGCGCGAGGGAAAATTAACCAATGAACAATTCGACGGGCTCGATAAGCAGGCGAAGGAAGCAGTGATGGCCGCGGTGAAGTTCGCTGAGGAAAGCCCCCAGCCGCCGCTCGAAAAGCTCTATGATTATACTTACGCCGATGGCGCCGTGGAGCCGGGCCGCCCCCGGCCCGCAGAACCAGCGCATGAGCGGCGCGAGGGCGCGCCGTCTCCAAATGCGAATCAGCCGTGAGAGAAATCACGTATCGTCAGGCCCTTAATGAAGCGCTCGCAGAGGAACTCGAGCGTGATCCAAATGTTTTTCTGATGGGCGAAGAGGTCGCCGAATACCAAGGCGCCTACAAAGTCAGCCAGGGGCTGCTTGAGCGCTTTGGGCCAAGGCGAATCATAGATACTCCTATCAGCGAGAACGGGTTTGCAGGTCTTGGCGTCGGTGCAGCGATGGTGGGCTTGCGGCCAATAATTGAATTTATGACGTTCAGCTTTTCGCTGGTGGCGTTCGATCAGGTCGTCAATAACGCGCCGAACATGTACACGATGTCGGGCGGGCAATTTAATATCCCGATAGTATTTCGTGGTCCGAACGGACCCGCGCACCAACTCGGCGCCACGCATTCTCATGCAACGGAGAATTTTTACGCGAGCGTGCCGGGCCTGAAGGTCTGCGCGCCGGCGACGCCACGCGATGCAAAAGGTTTGCTTAAAACCGCGGTGCGCGACAATAACCCGGTGCTCGTTCTTGAAGCTGAATTGCTCTACAGCTCCAAAGGAATGGTTGAGCCACCGGATGAAGAGCTGCTGATTCCCTTGGGCAAAGCGGAAGTGAAGCGCGAAGGCAGCGACGTCTCGGTCATATGTTATTCGCAGACAGTGCCGCTGGCCCTCAAAGTCGCGGAGCAACTGGAAGAGGAAGACATCTCCGCAGAAATTCTAGATCTGCGTTCGATTAAACCGCTCGATGAGAAGGCAATTTACGATTCGGTGACAAAAACGCACCGCGTCGTGATCGTCGAACAGGGTCATCCATTCTGTGGAGTCGGTGCGGAAGTTTGCTATCGGATCCAGAAAGGCATTTTTGATGAGCTCGACGCGCCGATCGTGCGCGTATCACAGGAAGATGTTCCAATGCCCTACAATGAGCGGCTCGAGCACGCCGTACTGCCGAACGCGGAAAAACTCATCGCAGCCGTGAAACAGGTCTGCTACGCGTGAATCCAGTTAAAAGAGTTACAAATGTTACAAGGTTAAAAGAGGAGCATTGTAACGTTGTAACTCTTGTAACGTTGTAACTTTTTTATGCCTGAAATCCAGATGCCGAAACTGAGCGACACGATGACCGAAGGTACTCTGGTGTCATGGAAGAAAAAGAAGGGAGACCAGGTTTCTACGGGCGAAGTGCTAGCAGAGATCGAGACAGATAAGGCGACCATGGAATGGGAATCGCCTGAAGACGGGACGCTCACGGAAATTTATGTTCAGGAAGGCGGCAAGGTAAACGTCGGCGACAAGATCGCCTTTGTCAGTGGTGAAGGCGAGGAAGCTCCAAAAGAGGAAGCGCCGGAACAAGAAGAAAAGCAGCCGAAACCCGCAGACCAAAAAAAAGAGAAATCGCAAGCTGAGACGGAGAAACCCGCGCCGGCTCAAAAGAAAGAGAAGGAAACCGCACCGCCGCAGCAAAAAGATGTAGGGGCGGCTGTGTCAGCCGTCCGGTCTGAAGGGAAGCACCAGGACGCTCGACCCAAAGAAAAAAAGCGCGAAGAAGCGCGCGTAAAAGCGTCGCCCGTTGCGCGTCGCGTCGCAGCCGAACTTGGCGTCGATCTCGCCAGCGTAAAAGGCACAGGCCCGGACGGCCGTGTGACTGAAACCGATGTCCGCGGGGCTGCAAAATCAAAGACTGTAGAGGCGGGCGTGTCGCCCGCAGGAAAGCAGCCGACACGGCTGCCACTACAGGCCGGTGAAAGTGCGCGTATTCAACTTTCCGGCATGCGCAAAATCATTGCGCAACGACTCGTCGAAAGCCTCGGTCCGGTTCCGCATTTTTATCTCACGATCGATGTCAACGCGGGGCCGCTTATGGCAGCGCGCGAGGAATTGAAGTCGGCTGGTGAAGGTGCGGACGCCGCCAAAATTACCGTGAACGATTTTGTCCTGAAAGCAGCGGTGCAAGCCGCAGTCAAAGTGCCGCGAGTGAACGCCTCGTTCGATGGCGATGCCATCGTACAATATGCGGATGTCGACCTCGGGATTGCCGTTGCCATCGAAGAGGGGTTGTTGACCCCAATTATTCGCGCAGCGCAAACCAAATCGCTCCGTGAGATAAGCGAGCTGGCCAGGGATTTGGCGCATCGCGCCCGCAACAAGCGGATGAAACCGGAAGAATTCCAGGGGGGCACATTCACCGTTTCAAATCTCGGCGGCATGGGCATCGACAGTTTCTCCGCTGTAATAAATCCGCCACAAGGTTTCATTCTCGCTGTTGGCAGGATTACAAAAGTTCCGGTGATCGACGATTGCGACCAAATTGTCGTCGGTCACCGGATGTCACTCACAATGAGCTGTGATCATCGCGTCATCGACGGCGCGCTCGGCGCAGAATATCTCAAGGAACTGCGGCACCTCTTGGAAAACCCAGCGCTGCTGTTGGTCTGAAAACGAGAGTCTGGGGAGCGCAGGCTGCTAGCCTGCAGTCGTCGGCAGCCTGCCGACGACGCGCGCGAGATCGCGATCAGCTTAGGCTTCGAACGTTCTTTGAGGCTTTTCGGCAAGCTGCCGAAAAGGACAGGCTGGCAGCCTGTGCTCCCCAGAAATCAGCGGACTCCGCTTGTTTCCCACGTCATGAAATCGTCGAGCGTTTGCCGGGTTCTATCGGCGACGAATTCGACGACGGTGGCGTCGTCGACGAAGCCGAGAAAAGGTGTCTTGTCCGGGATTAGATCGAATGGGTCGATCAGGTAATTAAGAGCCGCAACGACCCACAGGAGCGCGTTATCCGGAACCTGATCGTATTCGCCGCGGTGATGCGCGCGGACCAAACGCAGCATCGTCTGAAGATAAGGCCAGCATTCCTTAAACGGCTCCCTGGGCACTGCTGCTGCTTTTTTGGCTGCCTCGTTGAAAAGCTCTTCCAGAGTTTCAGAATTGTTGAGACAGGTTTTCGCATCGACCAACGCTCTGGCGAACGCGTCACTGCGAAGAGCAGGTTTGCTGTATGCGACGTTCGCCTCTCTCTTTTTGCGGCTCGGTCCAGCCTTGATCTTGCTGCTCGCCTTGGCTTTTACCTCTTTCATGTAGCGCCATCAAAGCATCTCAATGCGTGGATGAGAAGCCTTTTCGTGACGCAGGCAATCCTGCCGGCGAGTACTAAACGGCACACAGAATTGTCTGCATCATTTATGGTTTTGTCGCGAGGATAAGTGGTGATGGACCGGGTGCTTCGAGTCTGCGCACCTTCTTGAATCCAGTATCTTCCAGCCAGCTCTTGATTTCGTTGAAGCTGAAAGTGTCCCCCTTTTCCGTGTTCACAAGCATTTGCACCGCGAACATGAGCGCATGCAGCGGCTCGGTGCGCTGATCGTTCACCAGCCACTCGGCGATCGCGATGACGCCGCCGGATTTGAGCGCGCGAAATGTTTTCTTGAGCAATTGACGGCTGCGTTCCTCGCCTTCGCTGTGCAAAATGTGTCCGAGTATCGCGACATCGTAACCCGTGCCGAAGTTTGCTTGCGACAAATCGCCTTCCACGAAATTGAAGCGATCGTGCACGCCGAATTTTTCTGTAATCCGTTTCGTTGTTGGGATCATTCCTCCCCAATCGACCGCGCTCACGCGGACGCGCGGAGATTTCTGGGCGAGCGCAATTCCCCAAATGCCAGAGCCAGCGGCGAGATCGAGCACGCGAATTTCGTTTTTCGTTTTAGCGATCTTCAAATGATCTCCGAGCTTTTGTGCAGCGGGATAGCTCATTGGGATGATGTTTTCAACGAGTTGACTAAAAAATTCGGTGCCTTCGGTTTCTTGATTAACCGCCACCGCCGGACGGCCTTCGCGAACGATGTCAGTCAGGCGTAGCCATCTGGAAATGAGCTGTGGCGCAATCGTGCCAAAAAACCCCGCGTGGGTTCCCGGCCTCTCGCTGATAAGAAACGCCGCGCTTTCTGGTGTGAGCGAATATCTTCCCCGTCGATCTTTCTTCAGAAGATCGAGACCGACGAGCGCGTTCATCAAAATTCTCAGAGCGCGCGGCGAAGCACCGGTCTCTTTCGCTACTTCCTCCGCGGTTTTGGAGCCATTTTCCAGCGCATCGAAAACTTTGTTGCCCGCTGCGGCGCTGATGATGAGCGGCGGCGCGTAAGCAAAACTGAGCTCCATTAACCGTTCCGGAGTGACCTTTTTTTTCCTGACCGTCTTCTTTGCCATATGTTGTCTTTGGATTTTCTTGGATTGTAAGGTCGACAACTAGCAAGCGCGCGAGCGCTGGCAAATTCCATTGTCGTGTCGAACAATCCGCCTGCGGGAAAGCGACAGCAGTCTACAGTTCAAATGATGGATGAGAGATGGAAGACGCGTGCGCAAATCGAGGCAACAGAGAGTGACGTGCTGGCGCCGTTTGCTCAAAAATCCGGCGACTCGCGTGGGCGGCAATACTCCGAGCCGAGCCACGCCTATCGCACTGAATTTCAGCGCGATCGCGCACGGATCATTCACTCGCGCGCGTTTCGCCGGTTGGAGTATAAGACGCAGGTTTTCCTCAATGGGACCGGTGACCATTTACGCACACGCCTGACGCATTCCATCGAGGTTGCGTCGATTAGCCGGACGATTGCTCGCGCGTTAGGCCTGAACGAAGATTTGGCGGAAGCCATCGCGCTTGCGCACGACCTGGGCCACGCGCCTTTTGGCCACTCCGGCGAGGAGATGCTGGCCGAATGCATGAGCGATCATGGCGGGTTCGATCACAACCGTCAGAGTCTGCGAGTGGTGGAGCTGCTGGAGACTGCCTATCCGAATTTCCCGGGTCTGAATTTGACGTTCGAAGTCCGCGAGGGTTTGCAGAAACATCAAGCTGTTTACGAGTTCCCAGCCTCGAGAGAAGAAGAATATCATTGCCCCTCATTAGAGGCGCAGGTTGCAGACCTCGCGGACGAGATCACGTATTACAGCCATGACCTCGATGACGCAGTCGACTTTGAGATTTTGAGCCCGACGCAACTGAGCGAAAATGAGGTCTGGCGACGAAGCCATCGCGCAGTGCTCGCGCGTTATGCTGGCGGTCGAGAACCCGAGCTGCACAAGTTAATCATTCGAGACATCATCGATAAGGAAGTGCACGACGTGGTTGCGACGAGCGCACAATCGATCGCTGATGCCGGCGTGCAAAGTGCAGACCAGGTGCGCCGACAACCTGTTTCGCTGATTCGCTACAGCGACCAACTGGCCGAAGCGAATCGCGCCCTCCGGAAATTCTTGTATCAACATGTTTATTATCACCCGCGTGTGTCCGAGGTGAACCGGCGTGCGTGCGAAATGCTGCGAGGCGTTTTCGAAGCGTACCTTATTGATCCCGACAGGCTCGGCGAAGGCGCGATGAGACGCATTGAAAGGGAAGGATTGCATCGCACGGTATGCGATTACGTCGCTGGAATGACGGATCGATATTTGATGGAAGAATATCAGCGCATTAACGGCGTGTAGCAGCTTCGCTGTGCGAAGCGCGAGCTTGACGTGGTGACTGAGGCAACGCCTCACGTCTCACCCGACTTCGCCAAGGCTGCGGCGAGGCAAGCAGAGACGCGGCTACAGCTATGTGGCGGCGTTACCGATTTCGTCGTGCAAATATCTAATGAGAAAACGAAGCCGCTGATTGAGAGAATGTTCTTCGAGGACGCGCTGTCGCCGCAACGGATCGTTCACGAATGTTGAAGCGATGAGGTCGGCGAGCATTTCCAGGTCGCGCAATTCCGCAAGATATCGGTCGATCTTCGCGGGGAGCTGACGACCGTTGCTTTTCAGGTTCGAATAAAGCTCGAGTACTTTCGCCCCAAGCGCTTCGGTCTCGACCGTGGTTGCATCGCGCGACTCGACAACGTCGATCTTCGCGATCGGAAACGGTGTTTCCTGTTTGAAACTGGCGAAGCGCACACGCTGGAGCCCTTGCAGGATCAAATTCGACGTGCCGTCACCGCGGCCAACGCACGCGCGAATCAATCCAACGGTGGCGAGTTGAAAAAAATCCTCCGGCGCGTGCCAATCCGGACAACTTGGCTTGATAAGCGTCACGCAAAACATACGATGATGCTGAAGCGCGTGTTGCAGCATCTGGCGATAACGCGGCTCGAAAATATACAGCGGAAGCAGTGCGTGGGGAAAGAGCACCGCGCCGGGCAGCGGCATTACCGGCAGTTGTTTTGGCAAAATTACGGATGACCCCATGATCGTTATGCCCCCTTTACGATATGTGCGCTGCATAAAGAGCAAGCGAATCGAACGCTGATTTGTGAAAGCGTTGGAGCGTTAAAGCGGAACGATCTACCGCTTCCACGATTTAACGCCGCGACCGATTCCCAGCTCTCGAAGCTGTTTCAGCGAGAGTTGCCCTTCGATGTCGCTCGTCTCGCCGACCGACGCATAAACAAGCGCCGAGCCGGCGCGCGCGAGCAATACCCGCGAAATTGCGCCAAGGCCACCGATGCCCATCGCGGCAATGGGAACCTCCGCGTGCTTGTTTGTTACAAACTCAAGCAGACGCGCGAGCTCGATCGGCGTATCGGTGCGCGTCGCTACCTTGAAAATGTTTGCGCCATTTGCTTTGGCCGCGTGCAATTTCCTCGCAAGCATCCGCGGATACGGCGTCGATTTGAAGTTGTGGAACGAAATGATGCGCCGCACTTTTTTTCGCTTAGCCAATGTGAACAACCCGCGCATCGCGGATGCTGAGCGTAATTCGACGTCGAGATACTTCGCGTGATTCAAAAACCTGGCAAGCAGGTCGCGTCGTTGTGGGAGTGATAATTTGTTCGCGCCGCCTTCCTCCGGATGTCGCGCTGTGATAATGAGCGGCGCGCGTAGCTTGGGCAGTTTGTCTTCCAATTGATCCACAATGCCTGCGAGACGATCCAGACGCAGCTCGAAGAAATTCGGCGGCCTGCGGATCCGCATGGCACGATCCATATCCGCAGCAGATGCGATCACGCCAACAACGCGCGGCCCGGGCGGCGCTGACCTACGCGCAGTCATTTTCTAACGATCAATGGCGAAACCATTCTCTCAACATACTTGGCGATGATATCGAACTCGAGATTTACCAGGTCGCCGGCTCGGGCACGATCGAGATTCGTATGGCGTTTTGTATAAGGTATGATCCATACGTCGAAGCTTTTTGGAAGAACTTCAGAAACCGTGAGGCTGATTCCATTGATAGCGATCGAACCTTTTGAAGCGACATACTGCGCGAACTCGCGCGGCAATTCGATTTCCAATCGAAAATCTTCGCCGCTCTTGCCGAAGGCGACAATGGGCGACACGCAATCGATGTGGCCTTGTATAAAATGCCCGCCGAGGCGCCCGTCCGCGCGCACAGCCGCCTCGAGATTGACCTGGCTGTTCTGCCGCAATCTGTTCAGGTTTGTGCGAGCGATTGTTTCCTCGAGCAGATCAAAGGTCAGGCGGTCCCCACGGCGCGAAGTTAGTGTAAGGCAACAGCCATTCACGGCTATGCTCTCGCCGGTTCTTGCCTGTTTCGCGGTACGCGGCGCGGCAATTTGCAATCGAGCGCCACCATCACTCGCGCGCATCGCGACAACCGTGCCGACTTCTTCAATCAGACCGGTGAACATCAAGTTAGGCTAATAGCCAATGGTCAATAGCCAATAGCGAATTGCTGATTGCCGATGAATACCGAGTCATTAACACTGCGGGGTATGTTCAAGTTCGAAAAATTGGACGTGTGGCAAAAGGCGATTGACCTTGCGGATCTTGTTTACTCGAAAACCAAATCATTTCCGGCCGATGAGCGATTCGGGCTAACGAATCAGATGCGACGTGCAGCCGTTTCTATTTCCTCGAACATCGCCGAAGGCAGTGCGCGAGTTTCCGACGCGGATCTTGCGCGATTTGTCAAAATCGCTACCGGTTCACTGTTCGTAGTCTCGGAGTCAACAGTGGGAAAGCGCCAGGGCTATTTAAGCGAGGATGGTTTTGCCGCGATTTACAAGACAGCCCAGCAGCAAGGCCGAATGTTGAGCGGATTGCGCCGTACGCTGGCCGGCAATTAGCAATCAGCTATCAGTTATTGGCTGTTGCATGACGCCGCCCCATCCCGCCATTTTCGGTATTCCGATCGATTTCATTCTATTTGGCCTGACTTTGGTTTGTGTGGCGGTGTTCCATCAGCACACGCTCCGCGTGGCGCTAGCGGGACTGTTTACGGTTGCGTTGTACAAAATCCTGTTCACCGGCTTTAAGATGGGAACTGGCCTGGTCGGGTTTGTTTCCCATGTGAAGCAGGAGTGGGTCATCCTCACTAACCTCCTGTGCTTGCTGCTGGGCTTCGCGGTGCTCTCGCGCCATTTCGAGAAAAGCCATCTGACTTTGGTTCTGCCAAAGTATTTGCCTCACGATTGGAAAGGCGGCTTGGTATTGCTGGGCGTAGTGTGGGTTCTTTCGAGCTTCCTGGACAATATCGCCGGAGCGCTGATAGGTGGCGCACTGGCACATGAACTCTTCCGGTCGAAAGTGCACATCGGCTATGTGGCAGCGATCGTTGCGGCATCGAATGCTGGTGGCGCATGGAGTGTCTTGGGCGATACAACTACGACCATGTTGTGGATTGCTGGTGTTTCGCCAGGGCAAGTGTTCGAGGCGGTGATTGGCGCGGCTGTATCGTTATTTGTTTTTGGGATTCCCGCCGCTATCAAACAACAGAGATACTCGCCGATGCTAAGACACGCTCGTGCTCGTATGCGAATCGATTGGGTTCGTATTGCAGTTATTGGACTGATTCTCGCGTTCGCTCTCGTCGCGAATGTCGCCACGAATATCAAGTTCCCGGGGTACGCAGATCGCTTTCCGTTTATTGGACTGGCTGTTTGGACAGCAATTCTGGTATCAATCGTGTTTCGTGCGCCGGAGTGGAACGTAATTCCACCAGCGTTCCGCAGTTCCATTTTTCTACTATCTCTCGTGTTGACCGCCTCTATGATGCCGGTCGAAGAGTTGCCGGTGGCATCTTGGAAGACAGCTCTCGGCCTTGGATTTGTGTCGGCTGTTTTCGATAACATTCCGCTCACAGCATTGGCGATCAAGCAGGGTGGTTACGACTGGGGTTTTCTCGCGTATGTTGTCGGTTTTGGTGGCTCAATTATCTGGTTTGGATCATCATCCGGCGTGGCGCTCTCTAGTATGTATCCAGAGGCTAAATCAGTAGTGCAATGGCTGCGTCACGGCTGGTACATTATCGTCGCATATCTCGTCGGCTTTTACTTGATGCTGGGCGTGTTGGGCTGGCGTCCAGATACGCCGCACAGGCGTGGACCCTCTCCCGGTGTTACGAGCGCGGCCATGAAGGAGTCATTCTTCCTGCGCACTTTACCAGGAGGGGCGCAACTGGCTGAGGCAGCCCACGCGAATCCGCAGTAGATCGAAAAAGACGTTGCACGCGAAGGCACATCCCAGGTCGCCAAAAGCCCCGCGTACAGCGCTGCGCGTCGCAATCCTTTGTGCTGTCCTGTTCCTTTCAGGCATTGGCGCGCTGATTTTCGAAACTCTCTGGTTGCGATTGAGCGGGCTGGCATTTGGCAACTCCGTTTGGGCTGCGGCGTTGATTCTCTCCAGTTTCATGGCGGGCTTGGCGCTAGGAAATGCGCTCGCCGCATCGTCGAGAATTCGGCGATGGCGTCCGCTTCATTTATACGCGGTGCTGGAGGTCCTCGTCGCGTTGTTTGGATGCACGATTGTTTTTGCTCTTCCTGTGCTTGGCGAATTGATGCGGCCTGTGTGGCAAACGCTCTGGAATTATCAGCCGACGCTGCTCGGACTGCGATTCATCGCGTCTTTCCTGGTCCTGCTGGTGCCGACGACAGCAATGGGCTTGACGTTGCCGGTTTTAATCGAAGACCCAGTTTTGCGCCGAGCGAATTTTGGGCGGGCAATCGGTCTTCTTTATGGCTCGAACACATTAGGCGCAGTAGCCGGCGCCGCGCTCGGCGAAGGTTATCTGATTGCAGCGTTTGGGCTTCATGGCACCGGCCTTGCGGCGGGCTTGGTGGTTTGCCTCGCTGCAGCGATCGCTTTGTTGATCGCAAAAATTGATGCGGACACCGACGCGCTCATTTCAGAGCGAACATTTCCGTTGCGCTTCGACGCAGGCTATCGGTTACCGTGGCGTTTGCTTTTCGTCAGCTTTGGGGCGGGCTGCATTTTTCTTGCGCTGGAAGTGGTTTGGTTTCGGTTTCTACGTTTGTATGTCGCATCCTCGCCGACTGCATTCGCGATTATGCTGGCTGTAGTGCTGGCAGGAATTGGCTTCGGCGCCATTGTCGCTGGCGCGATGCATCGCCGCTCGACATCACTAAATCACCTGCTTCCGGTCCTCTTGCTGTTGGCCGCCATTTTGACGCTTCTCTCGTATCTGTTTTTTCCGGGCGAGTTGATTCAGGCGCGTACGGGCGTGTTTGATCTCAAATGGTGGCAGATTGCGTTCTTGTGCGTTGCCCTGATGTTCCCCGTCGCTTTGCTCGCAGGAATTCTGTTTCCGTCCATCGTGGCAGATGTTCAGGTGAGGGTGGAAGACCGGATGAACAGCACAGGGATCACAACGTTGTTCAATACTGCGGGAGCCGCGCTCGGCCCGCTTGTTGCAAGCTTCGTCCTGCTGCCGGCCGTCGGCTACCAATGGAGCCTCATATTTTGCGCCACGGGATACGCTTTGCTTGGCATCCTCGTGACCGACCGTGCGGATTGGTCAATTCAGCGGCCAATCGGTCTGGTCACAATCGCGTTTTGCGCAACCGTCATTCTGCTGCTCGCATTTTTTCCTTACCAACGCGCTGAATCACATTTCGCGCACGCAAGTCGGCCTTACGAAACGGATGAACACGGCCATGTGCTTGCACATCTAGTGAAAAGGATCGAGGGCACTTCGGACACGTGGCAGTTGCTGCGGCGCGATCTTTTCGGCGAACCGTATTACTACCGGTTGCTGACCAACGCATTTTCGATGTCGGCCACAAATCCGTACAGCCAGCGCTACATGAGATTGTTTGCTTATCTTCCGTTGGCTTTTCGTCCGGAATCAGAAGACGTGTTGCTTATTTCTTATGGCTGCGGCGTCACAGCGGATGCGTTTCTTCATGGGTCGCACGTTAAACGGATGGATGTGGTGGACATTTCCAAGGAGGTGTTCGCACTGGCTGATTTCTATTCTAGCATCGATTACTCCAATCCACTGCGGGACCCGCGCGTGCACCGAGTTGTGCAAGATGGTCGCTTCTTCCTACAGGCCAGCCCGCGACAGTACGACATCATTTCGGGAGAACCGCCCCCGCCCAAAGTAGCGGGCTCGGTTAATCTCTATACGCGGCAATTTTTCTCGCTCATGAACAGTCGGCTGAAGGAAGGCGGAATCGCTACCTTTTGGCTGCCCATCAATCAGTTGAAAGTCGAGGAAACGAAAGCAATTCTTCGTGCATTCCATGATGCTTTCTCAAACTCGTCGGTTTGGGCCGGGGCCCATCAGGACTGGATCATGATGGGCATCAAAGGGCCGGGACGCAAGGTGCCCGAAGAGGAAATTCGGCAATTGTGGAGCCACCCAGATTCGGGCGGCGATTTGAGGCGAATCGGTATTGAGGTCCCGCAACAATTGGGCGCTCTTTTTCTCATGGACGGCCAAGAGATCGACCGGATCACGCGTGATGTCTCGCCGCTTACGGATAATTATCCGAAGCGGCTAAGCGATGCCGGGTGGGACGACGAAGCAAGTCAGCGCTTTGCTTTGACGTACATGGAAACGCTTCCGGCGCTCCAACGTTTCCTTCATTCTCCGTTGGTCGCCGCGGTTTGGCCCGAGACGCTGAACTCGTCGATGGAATCGTTCTTTGTCATTCGCGAGTCGCGCTATCTCTCCGAGACGGTGGGAAGCAACAAGCTGGCCGAACTGGACGTTTATCTACGCCATTCTGGATTGCGAATACCTGTTTTAGAAGTGCTCGGCAGTGATGGATTCAGGGTGGCAATTGCAGAGCGGGTGGCGAAGAAAGCGCAACCGTCTCCGCTAGAGGTAATGCCGGATCTAATTGCCGGAGCGCTTGCGCGGCGGGACTTCAACGCAGCAATTCGCCTGCTCGAGGGGGAGAAAGATCGCGGCGCATTGAGTCCGAACGACACATTCTTGCTTACATACCTCTACTGCTTGAATGGCAGTGTGGACAAAGCGGAAGGGCTTGCCGCCACCAACGCCAATTCGATCAAGAAAGATTGGTTCGTTGATTGGCTGTGGGGAAAATTGGAGGCCGATTTCGGATTCCATCCCCCGCCTTAGATGCGATGCTCAAGCGCGTAAGCGGCGGTTCCAAACCGGTAAAAAAAGTTTCAAAAATCGAGAAAAAAAGCTTGCCAGCCGTTGGCCTCTTCCGCTAGACCGGGAATTCGAGCGACAAACAGCACTGTTTGTCCGTTCAAAAAAAAGTTTAAAAAAGTGAAAAAAAAGCTTGTCAGGCCTTTAGAAATTTAATAACCCTGCCGAAACCTAACCAAACCAATGGAGAAACTAATGACTAAAAACGCACTAAAAACGTTTAGATTCGTTCGGCTCGCACTCATGGCGGGCGTCGGATTTCCGCTCATCCTCGCATCCAACGCCTTCGCGCAGTTGCCGGCTCCCGCCGCCTCCCCGCCGCCAGGTATAGGTGCGCCGGCACCAGCAGGAGCGGCTGAAGTCGAACGCGTCGTCGTAACGGGTTCGAACATTCCCACAGCGGAAGAGACTGGCCCGAATCCCGTGGACACGTACCGTCCGCAGGACATCGAGAAGTTGGGCATCCGCAATGCGACGGACCTTCAGGAATTCATCCCGCAAGAGGCCGGTGGCACCGTTAACCTGAACATCGGCAATGCCGGTGATGGCACAGTCCAGTTCAACCTGCGCGGCTTGTTGCCCAAGGAGACTTTGATCCTAATCGATGGCAAACGTGTCGCCTACGGTTCGTTGGGTTCCGCCGGAACCAGCGCAGGCCCGGACATCAACCTGATCCCCTTTTCCATGGTCGATCACGTTGACATCCTCAAGGATGGCGCCTCGGCCGTGTACGGCTCCGACGCGATCGCTGGCGTGGTCAATTTCTTTTTGATCCACAAATTCCGCGGTCTGGAGATCGGAGGGACGTACGGGAACACAAACTTGGGCGCCTCCAACGAGATGGGCGAGTGGGAGGCATGGATCAAAGCGGGCACCGGAGATGACAAGACCGATATCGTGGTCATTGCCGATTTCTGGCAACGCCTCAATGGAGTTTTCAGTCGTGACCGCGATATTTCGTCCAATGGGAATTTCATCCCGTTTGGAGGAAACGATGTGCGCAGCAGCAATGAACCTGGTCGGGTCGGCGGATTCCGCTTGCGCCCGGGCATGTTCTTCGGCCCGGGGGGTCTCCCGCAGCCCGGCATAAACACCCCGCTGCCAAAATCGTCCACGGGGCCTGCGACTTCTCCCTTCTATAAGACGCCCGGGCAGTTCGGACTCGGTTTTCTTGGTGACCCGGCCGCGCTGGATGGGAATTACGTTAGCTTTAACTTTGCTGCTTTCACGCCTGCGCTGCCTCCGGGGGATCGCCAGGTGTACTATGGCTCGTTCACGCGTGATATTTGCGACAAATACCTGACAGTGTTTGCCGATTTCAAGCTCGCACGGACATTCTACGATGCGTCCCTGGCGGCTGTGCCGTTTACGCCTGATCCATTCAAGATACCGGGTACCAACGTGGGTTTCAGTCCGAACAGCATCAGTGTGCCACTCGTAAATGCGTGGAATCCATTCACAGTCGCAAATGCGACTATTCCAAATTTCTTTCCTGACGGAAGCGGTCTCCCTGTGACTACAGGTGTTAAGTTTCGCGGCCTTAACGACACCGGGCCCAGACATGAGCATTTCACTTACTGGGATTCCATCTTCGATGTCGGGCTCCGCGGTGAGATGGGAGAAATTGGCGATTACTTCAAGACTTGGAACTGGGAACTGGGTTTCCGTTATAATCGGAACGAAGGAAAAGACATATCCATAGGTGAAGCCAGCCAGCCCGGGTTACGGGCTGCGCTGTTGGATACGGACCCAGCCACAGCGTTTGATCCGTTCCTGAATTTCACCGCCCATAATACAAGGGCGGCCAGATCCGCCGTGTATGTGAACCTGCAAAATACCGGCGAATATGAGCTGCCAATTTACTATGCGACCATTAACGGCGACCTGTTCAGTCTTCCAGCCGGTCCGATCTCTTTCGCGATTGGCGGCGAGTACGATGCGCCGAGGTTCAATCGCACTCGTGACGCGCTGAACAACACGTTTCAATCGATTGGCTCGACGGATGGGCAAGGCTTCCGTGTGAATCGCGATGTTTGGGGAGTCTACGAGGAAGTCCGGGTGCCTTTCACCAGCCCCACGTGGAACTTCCCCGGTTTCTACAGTTTTGAAGTGGACTTTGCTGAGCGGGAAGAATGGTATAGCAATAATACTAATACAGTTTTAACTCCGTTTGTCCCCGCGTCACACTCCAGGTATAACGCCCAGCGGCCGAAGGTGTCTGTCCGCTGGCAGCCGCTTGATCCAAAGTACATCGGCGCGATTACTTTGCGCGGCAGCTACACCGAAGCGTTCCATGCGCCAACACTATCGGAGCTTGCCCCTGCAGGCTCACAAAACTTCCCATTGGTCACCGATGTGTTTACCCGCACCAATCCCCCGGCATTCCGGACTGATCCTCAAGTTGAGGAACGCATTTCTGGAAACCCGCTGCTACATCCGGAAGTTGCCTATGAATGGACCTACGGAGCGGTTTACAGCCCGAAATGGGTGAAGGGCCTGACACTGAGCGCCGACTGGTGGCATATTGATATGCGCGATATCGTAACCACTCCCGGCGCGCAGTTCCTTATCGAGCAAAATAATCCTGCTTTGGTGCAACGTGGTCCGCCACCGCCCGGGGGTGTATTCGGTCCAGTCATTCTGGTCCTCGATCTTAACCAAAACCTTTCGGGCGCAGTTTTCGAAGGCCTCGACTACGAAGGTATCTATATTATGGATTCTACGATCTTTGGCGGCAGCGATTGGGGCAGAATAACGACCACGGTCAATGGCACCTGGCTGTCCCGGGCTGAGTTTCAGGCCCAACCCGGTACGAAACGGATCGGTATCAATGGGGAATTCCTGCCGCCGGGATTCTCTCTGACCAGTTCGTTGCCGTGGCATCGGGCCAATTTCAGTATCTTTTACGATGGCCCGGCCGATACCTGGGCTGGTGGTCTCGATGTCGGCGCGGTAGTCCACTGGATCGGCCAATACGAGGACGACAATGCCAGTCTGACAGGGTCCCCGAAGTTGAATATGCCAAGAACAGGCGGTAATAATAATCCCGCTCCTTTTCCTGACCGCGCGCGGAAAGTGGCCGCGTGGACGACGCTCGATATCATCCTCAACTACACGTTTAACCTGCCTCCGCCCGCACCAGCAGAGGTGCCCGGTTATGCCAAAGACGGCGGGAAAAACGTGAAGAGCGGCAAGGATGGCAAGGAGAAGAATGTCATTCCAGTCTCCACGGCTGAGTACGGCTGCAACAACTGGAAATGGTGGCTCAACAATACCACGGTCACGCTTGGTCTGCAGAACGTGACCGACGAAGATCCACCGTTTGTAGCTGGTTCCTTCGAGAACGGCTACGACGAGTCGATTGGCACAATCAAAGGCCGGTACTGGTATGTTGGATTGAAGAAGCGCTTCTAAAGCGCAAGCCGAGACAATTCACAGCGGCCGGGCTCTTAGCGGGGCCCGGCCGTTTTGCTTCTGCTTCCTTTGGCCTGTCGAGCCCTTCGACTTCACTCAGGACAGGCTCTGTCGAGACAGCTCTAACTCTTGAATTCCAAACGATGCCGCGTGATTACAATTTCTGGAGCTATCCGAGGAATTTTGCGGAACATTACAAAGTTGCTTGCCCGAGTACTGTGCCGTCTCAATCGTTGCATCAAAATAATCACGCGAGGCCAAGCTTTTATTCGCTCGAGTCGCGCAGCGGAAGGCTCTTTCGGTAAAGATCGATGTTCGACTCAAGTGCATTTGCGGCCGGGTAGTTTCCCTGCTTCGTGGCCAACTCTGAGCCGCGCTGCGCGGTTTCAATCGCCTTATCAAATTGACGATTCTCCGCATACGCAGCAGCAAGGAGCCGGTAGATCCGAGGGTCTCTCTCGCCGGAGAGCTTTAGCGCATGCTCGCCCAAAGCAACTGCTTTTGCCCCGCTCCGAATCGCGTCGTCAGGAAATGTGGCAAACACCCACACGAGATTGCAGTAGGCGTTTAGGTTGCCTGGGTTTAGCTCCAGCGTCTTTTGCCATTCGCTGATTGCCTGATCGATTCGGCCCTCTTGCGACCACGCGATACCGAGGTCGTTGTGTGCCTCCGCGCTGGCGGGATTCACTTGCAGCTCTTTCTGTAAATGAGCGACTGCCTGATCGAGCTGACCCTGCCGCAACAGGATCATGGCGATGTTGTGATGAACCTTGGGTAGGTGCGTATCCAGCTCCAAGGCTTTCTGGAAATGAGCGAGAGCCCCATCAAGTTCTCCTTTTGATGTAAGCGCAATGCCGAGGTTATTGTGCGCTTCCACGAACCCCGGCTGGATTTGCAATTCCTTCTTAAATTCCGCGATTGCCTCATCGAGATGTCCACTATTCAGAAGTAGCGTGGCGATGTTGTAGTGCACCCGGGGGCGAATTTGATGCGTCTCGAGAGCCTTTTGAAAGTGGACGCTTGCCTCTTCGTTCTGTCCACTTGCTGAAAGCGCAACACCGAGACGGCTATGAGCATCGGCGCTGTCGGGTCGGATCTCCAATGCCGTGCGTGCGTGAAAGACTGCGTCGTCCAGGCGATTTTCGCGGAGGTCAAGATCGCAAAGACTAATGTGAGCCGTGTCGTTCTGTGGATCGACCGCGAGGGCGTGCGTCCAAAGAGTGCGGCCATCACGCCAGTAACTGGTTTGTTTCCAGGCGGGAAACATCAACAGGGCGATTGAGGAAGCCATTGCCGTGCCGAGAAGAATGCGTCGATGGCGCCACGAGGAGACAGTGTCGGCAACGAACCAGGTCACAAGAATATACAGACCGATTTGGGGCAGGTACATGTAGCGATCCGCGTGAGCCTGCTCGCCGACCTGTATGATACCGCTCACCGGCACCACCATTCCCAAAAACCAAAACCAGCCCGTCAAAAAATAAGGATGTCTCCGTCTGCACATGAAAGCACCTGCGGTGACCGCGATGAGGAACAGCGCCGCCGCCAAGACTTGTAAGACAGAAAGGCTGTGCCTCGGATGAGGGTAAAAGACGGACAATCCAAATGGCCACACGAGTTGTCGCAGATAAATGACAGTTGCTACAGCGGCATTGGAAAATCGGTTCATCAGTGACAGATGTCCGATCGGGTCGATAAAATGGCGCTGAGCAAAAAGAGTTGCCGCGCAAGAGCCAAATGAAAAAAGTAGCAGCGGAATTTTTTCGAGGAGAATTCGTCGAATACTCTCGCGGTCTTCAACTCTACGCTGCTGGCCAAGCTTGATTGGAGCTTCTGGCGCGAATCGCTTTAATGGCCAGTAATCCAGCAATAGGAGAACGAACGGAACGGTCACGAGCATCGGTTTCGACATAAGGCCGAACGCGAACACAAGCAGGACAAGGATGTAGGATGTGAACGAGAGCTTGTGAACATATCGGATGTAAGCACCGAGCGTGAGCATGAAAAAGACGGCGCTTAATAGGTCTTTCCGCTCAGAGATCCATGCGACAGACTCCACGTGCAACGGATGAATTGCGAATAACGCCGCAACAAAAGCGCTTTGCCACAACGTGCCTGTCATTCGTCGCAGCACGAGAAACAGAAGGATGACAGCGATGGTGTGCAAAAGAACGTTTGTGAAATGATGTCCGGCCGGCTTCAAACCGTATAGCTGACAATCCAACATGTGCGAGATGACCGTCAGCGGATGCCAGTTACCACCTACAGTGTGCGTAAAGGCCCAAAGCACGCTCTCTGGTGAGAGTCCTGCGGCAACCTGTGCATTCTCGTAAACATACTGTGGGTCGTCGTAGGTGACGAACTGGTGCGCTACGGTTTGACCAAAAACCAACCAGGTAATCCCGGCGAGAACAGCGCAAATCCCGAAAATCACCCCCAGCTTCGGGATGACTGACCGCACAGAAACGTGTTTTGCCATTTCCTAAAGACTAGATCGACCACGTGTAGCCCACGGCACTAGATCTATCAAATCACTAGCAGGCAGCCGGGCCGGCGCATTCGAGAAGGCTATCATGTATCGTTGGCTACGATTAAAGGTCTGGTTCGGGTACGCCGGCTGAAGAAACGATTCTACGCACGGAGCAGGATAATTCACAGCAATCCAACGACGGACTTCGAAGATTGCGATTCGCTCGCGAATCAAGAAATGAACTTCGTGTCCACATTATCAGCAGCGGTTGAGAATGATCTAAGGATTGATTTTCGCCGCGGTTTGAGGAAGACTTGGTTCCGCCAAAGCATGCAGCACGTTTCTGCATTCTCATCTCCGCAAACTGTCCCGGCTGTGCCTGGTCCGGCAACCGGTGGACGCAAGCCTAATTTGTGGATTCTGGACAGTTGGCGCGACTTGATTCTTTACGTCTGTACGCCGCTCTTGCTGGTGCCCGTCTTTATCGGGGCCCAGGGACTCTGGGCCGCCGAAGACATTTATCTTTTTGTCGCTGCGTTCGGTGCGATGGGGCACCACTTGCCAGGCATGATTCGCGCCTACGGTGACCGCGCCTTGTTTCAGCGTTTCCGATACCGATTCATTTTCGCACCGATTTTCCTCGTAGTGGTTTGCGCAGCTTTTTCTCTGTGGGACCTCAAAGGCATCGTGCTTGTCGCGTTTGTCTGGGGCGTTTGGCATGGAATGATGCAAACATACGGGTTCTGCCGCATCTACGACGCGAAGGTCGGCTCGTTCGCGGAGCTAACGCGACGCCTTGATTTCGCTCTGTGCGGGATCTGGTTTGGGACCGCTGTGCTTCTTTCGCCGCAGCGGATGACCGACACCTTGGAAAGTTATTATGCGGCCGGAGGACCTTTTATTCCGCCCGCACTCCTTCGGGCAGCGCAGCAAGGGCTGCTGGCGTTGGCTTTGGCCATTTCAGGTGTATTCCTGGTGAATTTCGTCTGGATGTGGACGCAAGGGAAGCGCCCAAGCCCGGTCAAGCTGGTGCTTCTTGTCACGAGCATTTCCTTTTGGTGGTACTGCAACAACATCGTAGCCAGCGTCCTCGTCGGCATCGCGTTATTCGAAGTGTTCCACGATGTGCAGTACCTCTCGCTGGTGTGGATCTATAACCGTAAACGAGTCGAGAGCGACAGATCGATCGGTGGGTTTATGCGTTTCGTGTTCCGCCGCAGTGGCGCGCTCGTAGGCGTTTATGTAGGCTTGGTGCTCGCCTACGGCGGGCTGAGCTTGTCCAAATCGTATGTCGGCATCGATGCCGTTAAGCGCATTTTAACCGGCGTCGTGACCGCGTCGGCACTGCTCCATTTTTACTACGACGGCTTCATTTGGAAGGTTCGTGAGAAATCGACGCGACAATCTCTCGGCATCACCGGCGGAGCCACTGATCTTTCAAAAAACGCTTTTTTGTCGAGTTGGGCTTTGCACGGCGCGAAATGGGTAGCGGTCTTTGTAATACCCCTTGTAGCGCTTTGGTTCGCGGAGGTGCATTCTGCCCAGGGTAAACTTGAGCGTTTGTCCTCGATCGTTGCTGACCTTCCGTCCAGTGTGCGAGCGCATTTCAATTACGCGACGGCTTTGCAAGAGGCTGGACGAACCGATGAGGCAGCCGGACATTTTTCCGAGGCGCTACGTTTGAATCCTAATTCAGCGAAAGGCCACGTTAATCTGGCAGGCCTCCGGATGGAGCAAGGAAAATTGGACGACGCGCAAACGCATTTTGAACAAGCGTTGCGCATTGATCCCAATAATGCCGAGTATCACTCGGGCTATGCTTATCTTCTGGAACAACTCGGTCACGACGATCAAGCGGCTGCCGAATCCGAAGCCTCCATCCGACTCGCCCCCAAGTCCGCCCAAGCGCACTACAGCTATGGCGCGTTCCTGGAAAAACATGGCAAAATCGAGGAAGCAATTGGGCATTACCGCCAGTCCCTACAACTCGATCCCCGTTTGGTCGATGCTCATATCGACCTCGGCAGTTTGGTTTTTGATAAGGGAGATCTATCCGAAGCAAAGGAACATTTTCAGAAGGCATCCAGTCTCAACCCGAAACTCGCTCAACCACATAACTATCTGGGTAAGGTTTTCATGCGCGAAGGCAATCTCACCCAGGCGGTCTTGCAATTCGAAGAGGCGTTACGTCTCCATCCCGACTTTCCGGAGGCCGAGGAAAACCTGCGCATCGCCAAACAGAGTGAAAACACGAACCAACACGAATAAGGCGCGAATTTTTCGTCGCCGTATTCGTGGGCATTAGTGTTCATTCGTGGTTAGATTTTTTGAGCGGCGAGATTGGCTTTGGGGATTTCTGCTAATCGCATTGGTTTTCATCGCGTACGCACCGGTTTTCGGTGCCGGATTTGTCTGGGACGATGAGTCGCATCTGACCCAGAATCCATGCATAGTCGGCCCGCTGGGGCTGAAGGAAATCTGGACCAGCATGCGAGCCGTCTATTATCCGCTGGTGCTCACGACTTTTTGGGTGCTGCACAAGTTCGTTGGCTTAAATCCGCTGCCGTATCACATCCTCAACGTGTTGATGCACGCGGGATCGGCGGTATTGCTTTGGCGCCTCCTTCGACAACTCGGGGTCCGTGGCGCATGGCTCGGCGCAGCACTCTGGGCGCTGCACCCCGTCATGGTGCAGTCAGTCGCCTGGGTGACTGAGCTAAAGAACACCCAGTCATGCCTGTTCTACCTCCTGTCGATTTTTTGCTTTCTAAATTGGGAAGAGCACTCGCAGACGTGGAAAAATCCTATAAAGAGCGCGTTGCTGTTTAGTTTGTCCCTGGTCTTTTTCGTACTCGCGACGTTAAGCAAACCTTCGGTGGTCATGTTGCCCATCGTGCTCGCTCTCTGCGTCTGGTGGCGGCGAGGGCGGATCGGATGGAGAGATGGAGTACCGCTTGCTCCATTCCTGCTCATTTCAGCGTTTGCGAGCGCCTGGACAATTTGGGAACAGAAATTTCATGCAAGCGCAGTTGGCCCGGAGTGGGCACAGACCTCGCCAGAGCGTCTGATCATCGCAGGACGAGCGATATGGTTTTACCTGGGCAAACTTGCCTGGCCTCATCCGCTCATTTTCATTTATCCGAGGTGGGAAATTCATTCATGGCAATGGATGGCGTACCTGCCGTTGCTTGCAGCAACGCTTGGTTTGATCGTCCTATGGACGCTGCCAGGAAGAGCTGGCCGCGCTTTGTTCTTTGCCGCTGCGTACTACGTCGTCTCATTGTTTCCGGTGCTCGGCTTTTTTAGTGTCTATTTCTTTCGTTACTCATTTGTAAGCGATCACTTCCAATACCTTGCGAGCATGGGGCCGCTTGCTTTAGCTGGCGCGGCTATTGCAACGCTTGTAGGGCGTTTCTGTGAAACGCCGCTTGAGTTGGCGTCTGACACAGACGCCCTACAATCATCGAGCGATAACATTGGTGTAGCCCGAGGGAGATTGTTTCTGGGCTCGTTGGGTTGCAGCATCCTTCTGTTGGCGCTTGGCTTTTTAACATGGCAGCAAGGTGCCGTTTACTACGACCTTATAACCTTTTACACAAAGACCCTCACAAGGAACCCCGCCTGCTGGATGGCGCATTACAACCTTGGAATCGCTCTTCAGGATCATGGCGAGACTGATCAGGCAATAACTCATTATCACCAGGCGATCGAACTGCGGCCAGGTTATGCGGAAGCGCACTATAACCTTGGCCGCCTCTTGGCTGAGAAAGGCGAATTCAATGATGCCATCACGCATTACGAAGCAACGTTGGCGATTACTCCTGCCGATGCCGAAGCGCATAACAATCTTGGTGCTACATTGTTTCAAGCAGGGCGTGTCGATGACGCGATTGCGCATTATCAAGAGGCACTGGCGGTTCGACCGGATTACGCGGAGGCTTCATGCAATTTAGCTGATGCGCTTCTTTCCAAGGGCGACATGGACGGCGCGATCACTCATTATCGCACCTGTGTGGCCGTGTTGCCCAATCATGCCGAAGCTCAATACAACCTTGCGAGCGCGCTCCTTCGCAAAGGATCGATCGACGAAGCTATTATACACTATGAAAAAGCGTTGGAGTTGGTTCCGGGGAACGCGGATGCGCATGCAAACCTGGGGAGCGCCCTTCTGGCGAAAGGCCGCATTGCCGAAGCGATTGGGCAATACAAGGAGGCGCTTACCCTCGTACCGGAAAATGTTGCCGCGCAAAGTAACCTCGCGTGGCTGCTAGCGACGTCGCCGGATTCATCGCTTAGAAACGGGTCCGAAGCGGTTCTGCTGGCTGAACAGGCTAGTCGGTCATCGGGTGGGAAGGGGCCCCTTGTTCTGCGGATTCTGGCTGCTGCCTATGCGGAAGCTGGCCGCTTTTCGGAAGCCAGAGCGACAGCCCATGAAGCCTTGCAAGCAGCCGATGACCAGGGAAACTCCGCATTAAGCGACTTCCTTCGAAAAGAGATCGCGCTCTATGAATCCGGGCAGCCTTATCACAAGCAAGCCAGGTAGCTAAGCAAGCACGCTAGCTCGCACGCATGACCGAATCGCTCATGCAAGTAACAGTTCGCCAAGGAATCTAATCTGCGGACCTCGCTGCGCGGAGAGGAACATTCGCGCGATACAGCTCTACATCACCGTCAAGAACATGTGCCAAGCCGGCTTTCCCTTGCACGGTAGCTGTCATCATTGCTTGTCTTGCAGTCGTGATTGCCTCAGAGAACCGGCCGCTCTCTGCGTAAGCAGCTGCGAGCGTCCGGAGAAACTTAGGATCATTGCCACCCGAAAGCTCCATTGCTCGCTGAGCGAACTCTACCGCTTTGATGCCATCACGAACGGACGCATCGGGAGCAGTTGCCAACACCCAGGCCATGTTGATGCGAGAATGGGGATCCTCGGGAGCTAAGGCTATTGCGTTTTCGTACTGGGCGACCGCCTCCTTGACCGAACCTCGCCGCAAGAGAGCGTTACCAAGGCAGGTATGGGCATCCGCGTCATCGGGTCGTATCTGGAGCGTCTTCTCCCAATCTGCCATTGCTTCGTCGATACGGCCTTCTGCAAAAAGAATGTTCCCGCGGTTGTAATAGGCATCTGCATAGTTTGGTTGCGATTTTATCGCCTCGTCGTAGTGAACCATTGCTTCATCGGGTTGTCCTTTTCGGCTCAGAGCGTCGGCGAGGTTTACTTGCACAACAGCTGAACCGGCGCTGTAATGCGGATCCCGCTTACTGGACCTAATCCTTAACGCGGTCTCAAAGTGAGAGATCGCCTTGTCCAGCTCCCCGCGATCGGCGCAGAGGTAACCGAGATTATTGTGGGCAACATCGTTATTAGAAGTCACGGCCAGAGCATGGGTCCAAAGAGTCTCGCTATTGCGCCAGTACGAAGCCTGAATGAAGGAAGCCCACCCCAGGGCAACGATGATTATTACCGCGGATGCCACAGCAACCCGTGATCTTCGTTGGGACACTGCGGTCACATCCGCGACAAGCCACACTGCGAGCACAAACAGACCGATGTGGGGGAGGTACGTATAGCGGTCCGCGTGGCCTTGTTCTCCAACCTGGACGAGGCCGATCACGGGGAGTAGCATGCCGACATACCAGAACCATCCGACGAAGAGATACGGTCCTTTCCTTCGGAAAACGATTGCTGCGATAGTCATCGCGAGAAGCAGTCCAATCGCGAGAAGAATTTCCCAAATTGTCAGAGTATCATTTGGATGAGGGTAGAAAACGGCGAGGCGTGCCGGCCACAATGTTTCCCAGACGTAAATCACGTAAGTCACGACCGCGTTTTCTATGCGCCAGAGGAACGGTAGCGGTGGGATCGCACCAGTAGCTCGTTTCTGCAGGATAAATGTGATGACACAAGAACCCGCGGCGATAGCGAGCAAGGGAACTTTTTCCAAAACAAGGTCTCGTCTTACGCGCCATTGATCACCAGATTTTGCGCCTTTCGCTCTCTCTTTTGTTAAAGAGAGTTGTTCAAAGCGACGTAGTGGCCAGTAATCCAAAAGAAGAAGGATGACGGGTGCGCTTACCAGCATTGGCTTGGACATGAGCCCGGCTACGAATAGCACAGCAACCGCCAGATAACGCGTTACAGACCGTGCGCGTGTGTAACGACAGTATGCACCCAGAATGAGTAAAAAAAAGACGGCGCTTAAAACGTCTTTTCGTTCGCTCACCCATGCCACTGACTCAACATGGAGTGGATGAACTGCGAACAACGCTGCTACAGCGGCACTCTTCCACAGTGCGCCGGTCATTTGCCACAGCACCCGGAAGAGCAACAGCACCGCAATGGTATGCAAAAGGACGTTGGTCGCATGATGGCCGCTGGCCTTTAGACCGTATAGCTGGCAATCCAGCATGTGCGAAATGGTCGTCAGTGGATGCCAGTTGCGTGCGTGTGGGCTGGTAAAAGCAAGCGCCAGCCCTTTTACTGTCAATCCGGCCTGAATCGCCGGTGCCTTATAGACGTATACGTCGTCGTCAAAGTTAACGAAATCGTATCGCAGTGTTTGGCCGAACACGGCCAGGCTGATTGCAATAAGAAACAGGTATATAACAATCGTTGTGCGATGACTTCGAACTCCTTTTGGTAATCCGCGGTGGTTCTGGGCAGATGGCCGCTTGTTTTTATTCACTGTGGGGAAGAACCGCCAGCTGCCAGGCTAGGATCGCGCAGTGGCGTGCCAGTCTGGTAGAGAGCGATGTTACTCTGAAGCTCGGCGGCTAACGCGGAGTTTCCCTGGCTAGTTGCTAAATCGGCGCCGCGCTGCGCACTTTCGATCGCCTGTGAAAACCGCCCATCCTCTGCATATGCGGCTGCTAGCACCCGAAAAATCATTGGGATTTTGCCACCTGAGATACGCAGCGCTTTCTCTGCCAGCTCAACTGCGCGGCGCCCGTCTCGGATGGAATCATCGGGACACGTTGCGAACACCCAAGCCAGATTGCTTGCAGCATTGCCGTTTTCCGGCTCGATCGCCTGCGCTTCCTGCCACTGCTCAATTGCTTCCCGTACTCGCCCTTGCTGGATGAAAGCTGTTCCCAGAATGTTACGTGCCTCTACGTTCGCGGGTTCTATCTCCAAGAATTTACGATAGTGCACCATTGCCTCTGCGACCCGGCCCTTTTGAAGGAGGGCCTTTGCGAGATTGTTATGCGCCGGGCCATTTTCGGGGCGAAGGTCGATCGCTGCCTGTAACCTGGAAATGGCGTCATCCAACTGGCCGTTTTGCAGAAAAATTATACCGAGGTTGTTTTCAGCAACATCGTTGTGTTTGGTCACAGCGAGCGTATGAGTGAACAACGTTTCACTATTGCGCCAATAAGATGTTTGGATCGAGGCGCTACAACTTAACGCGGCAACTACGAGCAGCGCAGCAGCGATTAGAAGTACGCGTCGGCGGCGCCACGAAGCAGTCAAATCGGCAAACGCCCAGGTGCCTGCAATGTAAAGGCCGATCTGTGGCAGATACGTATATCGATCGGCATGCCCCTGCCATCCTACTTGTACCAACCCGATGACTGGAACAAGCATCCCCAGATACCAGAACCAACCCATGATGAAATACGGCGCTTTCTTTCTCAGGATAGCCGCTGCTATGGTAATGCCAATAAGAACGGCCAGGGCAAGGCTGATTTCCCACGGTGACAACCGATTTTCAGGGTGAGGGTAGAAGACCGCAAGGTTTGCTGGCCAAAACATTTGCCGCACGTAAATCACGTAGCTCACCAGGGCGTTGTTAACTCGTGGCAACATTGGCAATTGTTCAGTCCAACCGATTGCTCCTCGTTGCGCCAGAAATGTGACAACGCTTGAAACGGCAGAAAGTGCGAGGAGTGGAATTTTTTCCACGAGCAGGCTTAAAAGCTGATGTCCGGTATGTGATCGCTGATCTGTAATTCTTCCGAGCGGCCAGTAATCCAGAAGTAAGAGCACAAATGGCACCGTCACCAGCATCGGCTTCGACATCAGACCAAGAGCAAACACAAATGCCACTATCACATAGCGCCAGGTCGAGGGTGCGCGCGCGTAATGGACATAGGCGAGCAGAGTTAGCATGAAGAAAACACCGCTGAGTACATCCTTGCGCTCCGCCACCCAGGCCACTGACTCCACATGCAAGGGGTGAATGGCGAACACCGCTGCCACAAACGCGCTCTTCCAAAGCGCACCAGTCATTTGTTGCAGCGCAAGAAAGAGTAGGACCACGGCAATTGTGTGGAAAAGTACATTGCTAAAGTGATGCCCTCCTGCCTTTAACCCGTATAACGAGCAATCCAACATGTGTGTAATCGTCGTCAGCGGATGCCAGTTCTCAGAATGAATATGAGTGAATGCCCAGGCAATACCGGCGATGTTAAGGCCGCTGGTTATCTTGGTATTTTGATAGACATACCGCGGATCATCATAGTTAACGAAGTCGTGCCAAAGCGTCTGGCCAAAGACGATCCACGTAAGCAATGCAAGAAAGATGCAAACGCAGACAATTACCCAGTGACGGCTTGTCTTAGGGAAAGCGATTGAGTTGGAATTGATCCGGTGCACGTGCAACGCTAA
>Ga0193731_1000014_pt1 | contig 54628 bp, 53 predicted proteins | sample U1a2metaG_FD_144920 | JGI IMG/M metagenome (GOLD analysis project Ga0193731, IMG submission 144920) | Soil microbial communities from a riparian zone of the East river system, Colorado, United States - U1a2 | ecosystem: Environmental > Terrestrial > Soil > Riparian zone | place: USA: East River...
TCCTGTGGTGCCGCAGCCTTATACCACTTTCAAGCCGCTTCAGTGAATGCCCTGTGTGCCTTGGTCAGCTCGTAAATCGGATCGTAGCACTTCCGGCAAGTCCCACGGAACCCTGAACCGATGTCCTGGTCCAACCACGGGGTCAACAACGGCTGTGACGTAACCGTGAAATCCACGGCATGGCTGGCGATCCATGGGTCGAATGCGCATCCGTGATGCTTGGGAGACCAAGAAGCTACCATTGGTCACGAGACTGCCCGACCGCAGCAGATCCAGCGGAGGTGGGGCTAAACTCAGAGGGGACGACGGCCGGACCCCGCGCCGGGGGATTATGCGTGAAACTGTTCTGGCTTTGGAGATAGGTTGCCACGCCTTGATAGAGACCCTCGGCCAGGCGCTCGCGGTATTCGGCTTTCCTGAGGAATTGTTCGTCCGACGGATTGCTCAGAAAAGAGATTTCGGTTAGCACGGATGGCATATTCGCTCCAACCAAGACCACAAACGGCGCGCGACCCACCCGGCGGTTCTGCGTGCTGCTGGCCGACCGCCGGATTGACCGGCTGAGAGAGTCTTGAATGTCTTCGGCAAACATCCTTGATTCTTCCGTCTTTTTTTCGCCAAGCCCAATCTTCTTCATCAGTTCGAACCGGTCCGATACCTTTTCTTGAGCCGTTGCATTCTCGCGCGCGGAGACTTCCATCACCTCCGTGCTTCCTGCGAAGTCCAAGTAATAGGTCTCGATGCCTCGAACCGCGGGATAGGGGCTTGAGTTCGCGTGAATCGACAAAAAGAGATCAGCCTTTATGTCATTGGCAATGTACGTGCGCTCTTCAAGGGAGATAAACACATCCTTGGTTCGCGTGAAGACGATTTCCGCGTTGGGGAGGTGCTGCTTGATGATCCTCCCGAGCCGTAGTGCGACGTCCAGGCAAAGATCCTTCTCCGTTAAACCGGTGGGCCCCGTCGTGCCTGTGTCATGGCCGCCATGACCTGGATCAATCACAATACGTACGATCTTCATTTCCAGCATGCGCGTCAGAAATGACTGCGCACGTGCCGCATCCGTCCCCGGAAGACTGGCAGCGGGTGTTGAGCCGGTGGCCAGAGGGCCTGAAACCGGTGGACTCGGCGGAAGCGATACAACAGGAGCCGCTGCCGCAGCAAGCGGGTCCTGTGACTGTCGCCTCGCTCCAACCTTGTCATAAAAGAGTAAAAGACACGCAAGGAGAACCGCTAAGCCAAGAGTCAAAGCGCCCACGGTCTTGCGTTGCAAACTCTCCGTCGAAATCTCCGGATAGGAAACCACGGGCGCGTGCCCCGGCGCGGGGGTTGCCAATCGTACGGGTTGGGATGTTTTCTGCGCACTAGGGATCACGCCAGAGCTAGCGACCCTATTGTCCACGATAGTGGAAGCGACTTGCGTTCGCCCCGAGAACTCACTTCGCGACTTGCTTGGATCAGATTGCGCCTTTTGCGGCGGTACAAGAGGCTCCGCAACTTGTGGCACCCGCATTGGGAGATTTAAGTCAAAGTGAGATACGGCCTCGGGATCGCTGCCTAGATCGCCTTCCTTCTGCTCCGAATAAGCCCGACGCGAGACCTCGGCACAAAGGAGCGGAGATTTTGGCGGAGAAGGCGATGCTCGCAGCTGAGCCTCTTGTACCGCCAGGTCTGGAGGAGTGACGTCAAACTCGATCACAATCTCCTCTATGTCTTCGGGGCCGGCTTGCTTGCGATCCAGGTTGGCCTCGAACATTCCCGAATCAAGAATGACTGGTGTCCTCTGCGGCGTGGGAGTTTCCTGCTGGGTGACTGCGTTCTTCACCTTGAGCGGATCCATTTCAAGGTCGACCAGAACTTGGTCCATGATGGCGGAATCAATCTGCTTGCACCCCGCAGCGTACCCAGCAAGCAGCGCGTTGAAACACAGATTGTTAATGTTCCGTGGAATGCCTTCGCTATGCCCCAAAATTCCTTCCAGAGCTCTGGTGCTAAATAGCGGTGGTCCTGCATAACCCGCCAGTCGAAGTCGGCGCTCGATGTATCCAACGATTTCCTCCCGCGTAAGCGGCTCCAAGCGACAGAGGATCGATATGCGCTGCCTAAGCTGCGTCAGGTTAGTGCTCGATAGCTTCTCCGCCAATTGCGTCTGGCCCACGAGAATAATTTGCATCAGCTTCGTCTGGGGCGTCTCAAAGTCGGACAGAAGTCGAACCGTTTCCAGCACGGAGTTGTCGAGGTTTTGACACTCATCGATGATCAGCACAAGGCGTCGACCTGCTAGCAGCTCGCGCGCGAGAGCTTGGTTCAACCTCTCGTGCATGGTAACAATATCTTGCCCCGTGGCATCGAGCCCCAAGCCGCTGAGCACGTAGCGCAAGAGCTCCCGGGAATCACACTGGGTCTGGAACAGGAAGACCGCATGAGACGTCTGGTTTAGCTGGTTCAGGAGTTGGAATACCAGTGTGGTTTTGCCCATACCCGGTCCGGAAATAAGGGCCAGGAAGCCGCACCCGGCTTCGAGGCCGCGCGACAGGGAATTGAACGCTTTGCTGTGGGTTCGGCTAGGGCAGATGAAGCGCGGATCCGGCGTCACGCCGAACGGCTGCTCTTTCAACCCATAGAATTCCAGGAACATCGAGCTGCTACTTTCGATTCACAAATGCCCTGGGCAATCCAGCACCAGGTACAGTCGGCACCGATCGCCCAACTAGATCGTGAGACGGCTGGTCACTGAGCGACATTTTCCCTGCTGAGCGCGTACAACACCAACTCAACCCGGCTGGACAAACCCAGTTTTTCAAAAACGCGAAAGATGTAGTTCCTGACCGTATGTTCGCAAAGGTTAAGCGCCACGCTAATCTCTTGGTTTCTCATGCCCTCCGCGACGAGGCGAACGACGTCCCGTTCGCGCGGTGTGAGCAATGCCTTTCCGTCTGCGTTCTGAATCTGGAACGGTCTAAGGTTGGTAACCAGTTCGAGAAGAAATTCTAATTCATCGTTGTTAATCCAAATTTGTCCCTGGTGAATTCGGCGGATACACCTCGGGAGGGCATTGAAAGAACTGCCCCGGCAGAAAATGCCTCGCGCGCCGGCCCGAAAAGCATCGACCACGAGGTCGCGTTCCCCGGAATCCAGCAGCATCACACTGGAAATTTTCAGATTCGAGGCGCGCAACTGATGCAAAACCTTGAAACCAGCGAGTCGACCGTCTTCCAATTGAGCACTGATCACAGCGACGTGGGGGCGAAAATTCTCCAACTCGAGAAATACCTCGGAAGAGCTCCCTGCAAATGCGCGGATATTAAAGTTGTTACGAAAGCGCTTCAACGCAGCCGCAATCAGCTGGCTGGCCATTCGCGTGGCATCGACGACAGAAACATGCACTCGTTCGGAATCCTGTTGGTATGGCTTGTCCATACAGTTTCCCATTTCCTTATGACTTATGGGGGGCGGGAGGAAGGACATTTTATACGTCATGCGTGTTTTAAGTGCAAGCGAAATTTTTAAATGCCCTGCAAAGCATCAGAACGAAAAAAGTACCTACAGACCATTCGTACCTGCGCGGTTAGTTAGCATCGCCTCTGGCCGTAGAGAGCATGCGCGGGGCCACGGGAAGGGGAAAACGTCTCGGACAAGATTTCCTTCTCCTGCGTTAAGTCCACAGCAATCTCTGACTTTGAGCAATGCCGCTCCGCAGGTCTCTCCGCTATGAGGGTGTCGGAGAAAACAAATCCTCGACGAAGAATCAATAACTTGCAGACGTATCTCTGTCCGTAACTTATTGATTTCACGTGCGACAAAATCTATTCCCGACAGGCTCCTAGACCGTTAGAGGTTGTTTAGTGGTTCCGCGCGTCATCGTTTAGGGCTTTGGGAAACATAAAAGGAACTCCTGTAAGTCCGGGAACAGATTGTGGTGACTAGGACTGGCACCCCCACTGGGGGGTCATTTGTCACCAGTCGGTTTCACCTCAGGCACTGAGATCTCAGCCGTCTGGAACCAATGCACTGTGGTGAGAAGTCACAGCAAGAATCAGTCACAGGGATCCAATCACGATATGACTTTCCGCTTCTTGTGCTCGCACGGCTCGGTTAATAGCCTTAGGCGGAAATAGATGCAGAACTACTAAGGTGGATGGCCATTGGGACGATCAGCAAGACGAACTACCGCGTGGTGTGAATGGAGCTCAGAAAACGAGTCCGGCACCGGCTTGCAGCCAACGCGGTGTTCACATGGCAAGGCGCGCAGCAAAGCTGCCTGTTTGGAGAAGGAGTAACCCGGGACATCAGCTTTGACGGGGCTTTCATATTTAGTTTAACGAGCCCGCCAGTGGGATGCGCCATCCAACTCGACGTCTTGCTTTTGTCGCTCCACAGCGGGGAGCGGAGTCTGCGGATGAAGACAGAAGCAACGGTGATTCGGGTCGAGCATGCAAACGGAGGTGAGGGCTTCGCGGTGGCCATCGAAGACGTCAGCCTAGCTGAGGGTAGCAGTGATCTGTGTGTTGAACGGATATGAAAGCCACGGAAAAATCACCGGTGAGCAGTGACCAGAAACCGGGGACGACGCTGAATCGACGCTGAATCGCAAGAATTATGGAAGCAATCGGAAATGCAGGCTTGAATTGAGCGTGAACAACTTTCAGTTTCGGGATGATGATCGAGCGGCTCTTGCTGTGCTAGGAAGTTCAAATTGAGGATCCTGGTAAATCCCGGGCTGACGGGCTTGTAACTCCAGACACGATAGTGGCGAGCGTGCAGCCACTGAGCGGCATCTGACCAGCTTTGATCATGACGTTAGTCTGGGGGGCGGGTCAGATCGCTTACGGTTTCGAGGGAGGAGTGGGCTCCTGTAAGTCACAGGGCGGAGCTTTATGCTTTGCAGATCAACGGACTCGCATGGGACTCATCTCGACTCCCGGCTCGACTGGTACGCGATTTACACGCGTCATCAACATGAAAAGACGGTGGCTCGGATTCTCATAAGCAAGGGATTCGAGACCCTGCTCCCGCTCTACTCGGTTGCGCACCGTTGGAAGGACAGGACCAAGCTTCTCTCTTTGCCGCTCTTTCCTTGCTATGTATTTCTTAAAGGAGGTTCTGAGCGCCGCCTGGACATCATGACGACACCAGGTATACATGCCCTCGTATCGACCGCTGGTCAGCCGGCAGCTATTCCAAACGTCGAGATCGAGGCCATCCGGCGAGCCATCGAAAGCGGTGCCCCGGTCGAGCCGCATCCCCTCTTGAAATGCGGCGAATGGGTAAGAGTCAAATGTGGTCCTATGGAGGGAATACAAGGAATTCTTGTGCGGAAGAAAAATCTTTATCGGCTGGTCCTTTCCGTCGAGATGCTAGGAAAGGCAGCTTCAGTCGAAATTGATGCCTTTCTGATTGAGCGACTGAACGGCCCGCCCTCGAAGGTTGATCTCCCTTACTACCGATCAGGAACCGCCCAGGCCTACCGAGCTTAGAAATAAATGACCAGGGTTGGCTAATGCTCAAAATGAGAGCATTGGGAATTGGGTTCCAATGCACGCAAAACAGCCTTCCGTTCTCGGCACCACAGCTCGTTTTACTAAGACGTGCTGATTTTTTCGCCGGAACAAACAAGCGGAACAACTTCTTCTCTACCGTGAAGGCTTTCAAGCAATAGGGTATCCTAGTGATCGACATACTCCTTCTCTTAATCCTGATCAGTATTTGGATAGGCCTTTACGCCCTGGCAAAACAGCAGGGGCGAATCCTGCTGCGTTTGGACCAAATCGAGGAGAGTGCGAAAGTCGCAGGAACTGGGCCAGAGAATCCCAGTGACCAAACTGAACCGCATGGACTTCCTCTCAAAACCCACTTCCCCGCGTTTAAGTTTCCCGACCTTACGGGAAGAACAGTCGCGCTTGAGGACTTTCGCGGCAAGCGTGTCTTGCTGGTCCACTGGAATTTCGAATGCGGGTTTTGCGAGTCCATTGCGCGAGAGTTGGGCCACCTCGACACCAGTCTCCAGGAGCGGAACGTCCAATTGGTTCTGCTGACTTACGGTGACTCCGGATCCAATCAAGAACAGGTGTCAGAATATGAGTTGAAGTGCCCTGTCCTCCTCATCAACGATGAGAACATGCCCGCGCCTTTTGCTAATCAGGGTACACCCGTAGCGTATTTGTTAGATGAGCAGGGGCAAGTAGCGGGGCCATTCGCAAGTGGTGCAGATCGGGTCGTTGCACTGGCCCAGCACTGTGCTACCCGTGAGTTCGGCACTCTTGAGGTCGGCAAACATCAAATTCAACGAAGGAGACTTCCCGGCGAGCGGCCACTCTCCGCAAGTCGGATCGAGCGGGAGGGCCTGAAGGTCGGGACTCGCGCGCCAGCTTTTCGCCTTCCCGACCTCCAGGGTCGTATGGTTTCGTTGGAAGAATACCGGGGCCGGCAGGTGCTCCTAGTCTTCAGCGATCCTCATTGCCGGCCTTGTGACGAACTCGCCCCACATTTGGTCCGTCTGCACCGAAGCCACTCCAATAACGGCTTAGCGCTAATCCTTGTTGGACGTGGCGATAGAGAAGAGAACCGCCGTAAGGCCGAGCAGCACGGGTTTCAGTTTCCAATCGTTTTTCAGGAGAAGTGGAAGCTTTCGAAGGAGTACGGGATTTTCGAGACCCCGGTAGCTTTTCTGATCCGAGAAGACGGTGTGATTGCTAAGGAAGTGGCAGTTGGTACAGATGCTATTTTGGCCCTCGCCCGTAACGGCGTGGGTCAATCAGAGGAGGGATCCCATGAGCGCGTTGCTTGATGATGTATCGCGTATTATCGCCAGGCCGATTTCCAGACGACAAACGCTCAGGCTAGTCTGCGGGGCAGTTGGTGGTGCCGTGCTAGCATCCTTGAGCTTTGGCAGCCCTTCCCGGGGCTTGGGTAGCCCTGACCCGGGAAACGCAGCAGGTCTTGCCGCCTGTCCCAAGAATAAGACCGTATGCGGCAGTGACTGCTGCAATAGCAGCCAGACTTGCTGCAATGGCCACATATGCTGCGCTCACAATTCCAGCTGCTGCGGGACGAAGTGCTGCCCGCCGGGTAAAGTGTGTTGTAGCGGCCGGTGCTGCACAGCCGGGCCTTCCCCAAACACTCCTTGTGTCCACTCGAGTAAGTGCGCGTAATTCAAGCCGCAGGAAGAGGTTTTTGTCCGTCGGACAAATGAGACCCAGATCAACCGCACGGAGTACATGATCTTGCGGCAGCTCGGCGTTGCGAGAATGGAAGTATCACTTCGGGGGCGTTCTCGGTCGCTGCCCTTCTTGATGGGGGTTGGCGCCGTGAGCTTGCTCCTCGCGGCAGAAATGTCGCTAGTTACGACCCTCAGCTTCAGCACAGGCTCGGGCAAGTCTATAAAGAGATCGATCCGGCCGAAAGCGTTCGATACCTGCGCAGGGCCACCGAGCTAAGCCGCTACAGTCGGCTCTACTGGTCAGACCTAGCCTCAGCCTGTCAATCCATCGGTGACACGCAGTGCGCGGACCGAGCCATGGAACACCTATTGAAGCTTTGTCCCATGGTGCCCTATTACCATCAGCTCGCGGCCGAGTCTTATCTCGGGAAGAATCTGCTTGATGAATCTCTGGCGCAATTCCGGCGCTTATTGGAACTTGACTCAATATACGCTACGGACACTTGGGCCGCTCTTTTAACCGTGTTCGAGCCTGACGTTATTTTTCAAAAAGTGGCTATACGCATGGATTCAATGGGCCAAGTGGGCTACGTAGATTTCTTGAGCGCCCAAGGCGACAACGACGCAGCCTACCGTATTTGGAGCTTCGTCGCAGCAAACCATGGTCCTTTTCCCTTGTCCTCGGTTCAGCCCTATCTCGAGCGCCTCATCAATCTGGGCAGAATCGAGGAGGCCGCGCATGTCTGGCAGGACCTGGAGCGCCGGGGAATTGTCAAAAGGTCTGACGTCGAGGAAAAAGACAACTTAGTCTTCAACGGCGGTTTCGAACGATTGCCGTTGAACGCGGGGTTTGATTGGCGGACGGGCTCGACAAATTATCTTGCTCTGGATTTCGCAGCCCCCGGAGCTTACCACGGTGCTCATTCCCTTCGTGTGGACTTTACAGTTGGTTCTAACAATGAATATGAGCTCGTACATCAGATTGTGCCAGTCCATTCCAATCGTACGTACTCGCTGAAGGCCTACGTCCGCTCGCAGGACATCACCTCGACTAGCGGCCCTTGCTTGCGCGTGAGTGACCCCCAACAACGAGGATTCGACGACGCTATTAGCGAGACGACCGTCGGAACGACCGAGTGGCACCCAGTGAGCCTATCTTTTTCGACTGGGCCGGAAACGCAGTCTGTGCGGCTCTCCCTCTGGCGACTTCGTGGCCGGATTTTCCCCATGGAAATCACCGGAAGTTTCTGGTTGGACGCGGTAACCCTCGAATGCAAGGATTGCACCGCCGAGAAATGACTTCCGGCCGGATCGCGCCCAACCTATCAGTCGCCTCGGTGGAATCGATTGAGGTTGGTGCGCGCCGACAGAGTGAGTTGGCGGCGGAGCCAGTTCCGCTCGCGTTCTCCGTTGCTCGGGTCTTGCTCGTCGCCGCGTTGATCGCCGCGCCATTGGCCTTTGGCGCCGTGATTACCGGGGCCTGGGTTGCGCTGGGGCTGGTGGCTAGCCTTGCGCTCTTCTTGTGGGCCACAGGCAGCGTTTGGCAAGGGAGGCTCAACTTAGTCTGGTCGCCGCTTTACATACCCTTGGCGACGTTTCTTCTTCTGGGACTCGCGCAGTATTGGGCGCAACTACCGCTTGACCGGTTCGAGACCCGCCAGGCTTTGCTGCTGCTGGGGACGGACCTCACGTTCTTTTTCCTCGCCGCCCAGCTTTTCGCAAGCGCTGACAGCCGGACTTGGCGCTTGTTTGGTCCTACCGTGCTGCTCTTTGCTGGCTTGTTGTGATTGTTTGCGATTCTGCAGATTCTGCTGCTTCCCTGTTGGTGCTGGCTGTTATTGCTACGGTCGCGGTGGCGGCGTTGCTCCTTTCCGGCTCCCGCGGCGGCCTGCTCGCGCTGTTCACAGAGATGACGCTCGTGCTTGCCCTGCTTGGGTGGGGCGCCCGCACTGCCGAGAAACGGAGATTGGCCAAGGCCGTGGCGGCCACAATCGCGGCGGCAATGCTGCTATTTTCCTGGGTCGACTCCGGGCGGGCCTCGAAACACCTAGGGTTGATCCTCAACGTCAAGAGTCCAGATTGGGTTGATAGCTCCCGCAAGAGCTTTGCGCTCGATTCGCTCCGGATGTGGCGAGATCACCTTGTCTTAGGTGTTGGCTTGGGAAATTTTGAGACCGCTTATCCGGGCTATCAGAGCCTTCCCAGTGACTTGTGGATCGACCACGCGCATAACGATTATTTGGAGGCAGCGGCTGAAACGGGGCTGGTAGGCACAGTACTCATTCTGTCAGCTCTGGCGCTCTTTTTTCGTCTCGCATTTCAAGATTTGCATTACCGACTGAGATCTGAAGGCGGTTGGATTCGGTTGGGCGCGGCAATAGGATGCTGTGGCCTGCTTGTGCATAGTTTCTTTGATTTCAATTTGCACATCCCAGCTAACGCAGCATGGTTTGCAACGCTGGCCGGGTTGGCAACTACCGGAGAACAATCATCCAATTCAAGACGCAGCCCATGGCCTCAGACTAGAGCCGCTTATTAAATCTCAGAATCAGAATCTTGAGTTAGTGCCAAACCTTATGACAGACAGTGGAGGCAGGGCGGCGGAGCGAGTGCCGAGACCAGAACGGCATGGGTCGGTGTTTGGATCAGTAAGAACATTCGCGCTTATGCCTTATGGTGTGTCCCTGACGTCCGACATCGCCAGTCGCAAGTGCAACGGCAGATTAATTCTCTTAAGGGAAGTGAACGAGGAGAACCAAAATGATGGTTTCTGCTGGCGTAAAGTGTGACCCCCTGAGGAAGCTCCGTGGGAGCAGCCTTGCCGCCGCCTGTCTGCTGGTGTCCGTTTCCTGTTCATCCCTGGCCGCGCAAACCTCTTCAACGACTAGCTCTAGCTCAGAAACCTTGTCGGGACCCGGTTTGCCCTCGAAATTTGCCTCCTCGCTCACGCTCCCGGAGTACATTATTAGTCCGGACGACGTCCTCAGCATCAGCGTTTATGACGCCCCGGATATCTCGGGCGAGTACCGCGTCGGGCCAGCTGGGCAGCTTGAGTTACCGTTGCTCGCCGAGGCTGTGGAAGCCGCTGGGCTGACACCCGCTCAGCTCTCTAGACTCCTAGTCAAGAAATACGGTGAGGAAGAAATCTTTAGTAATGCTCGCGTGACCGTGGCGGTCAAGCAATCTCGTATCCATTCTATTACCGTAGTCGGAGCCGTGAAGAGCCCCCAGATCTACCCATTATTCGGAAAAACGACAGTGTTGGATGTTTTGTCGCAGGCGGGAGGTCTTTCGGATGACGCGAGTAATATGGCGCTCGTAATCCGCGGCGGAGTCGCGATTCAGGCCCTCAACCAATCCGGGGCATGCACTCCACCCAATAGTCCCAACAGTGATGTTGCTTGTACAGAAACAGTCACAATCGACCATTAAGGAGCAGCGAAGAGGAAATGACTGTCCTGAAGGCACTTGCGCTTGCGGAGGACACGAAATCCACAGCCCAAAAATCCAAAGCGGTGATCATCCGGAAAAATCCACAAGAGAAGAATGGACGAGAAGAAATTGCAGTGAATTTGAAGAACGTATTGACAGGTCGAGCCCCCGACCCCCGCATGCAAGCCAGCGATATTCTCTTTGTTCCAGATAGCTCAGGGACGAAGGCCCTACGCCGCGCTGTCGATTCTGCAGTCTACATCACCACCGGCCTCATCATCTGGCGCCGCTGAAGATGAGTGAGGCACCGCAGACTCTCGTTGCCGATTCTTGCGTCCTAGAGTGAAGGATATGCCTGATAACGAAGCCCTGTCGCTGCGCGGTTCAAGGCTGCCGGTGGAATCGACGCACTCGCCTGCTTTCCCTGCTCTTGGGATCGATGTACAAGACTTCGAAAGCTTCAGCTATCTGCAAACGTATTGGAACATCGTTAATAAGCGCCGATGGACGATCGTGACCGCCGCCTTTATTGTGGCCCTGCTGGTCGCCATCGCCTCTTTTAAGATGGTGCCGATTTATGAAGCCACGGCCCATCTGGACATAGAGGCAGATACACCGCAAATTCAATCCCTCAACGACCTCTATCGGCAGGTCCCGACGGACGAGGCATTCATCGGCACCCAAATTCAAGTCCTCGAGAGTGATAATCTGGCGCAGCGGACAATCGAGCAACTTGGGCTGACAAGAGATCCGGCCTGGGCGTCGGCCGTCGGGCTGGGCAACGACGTGTCTCCAGTCCAACTTCAGGCATCGGAGGACAGGTTCCTCACGCCATTCAAGCACCGTTTGCACGTCCAGCGAGTCCGAGATAGCCACGTGGTCAATATTAGTTTCGAGAGTCCGGACCCCAGCCTCTCAGCCAAAATTGCGAACTCGCTGGCAAACACCTACATCGAATACAATTTTCGCCAGAAGTACGATGCGACTCGACAGGCATCCGGATGGTTGGAACAGCAGCTTGATGAATTGAAAGCCAAGGTTGAAAAGTCCCAGCAGGCGCTGGTCGATTACGAGAGACAAAACGCAATCGTCAATATCAGTGACAAGGAAAGTGTCGTTGAGCAGCGACTGGCCGACCTTAGCCGAGACTTGACCAACGCCGAAGGCGATCGGGTTCAAAAGGAGTCGCTCTATGAACTCGTGCAATCGAATGAATCGCAAGTTGCTTTTGTTGCTCAAAACGAGCTTTTGCAGCGGCTGGAAGAAAAGTTTGCCGATCTGAAAACGCAAAATGTTGACGCCTTGGAGCAATACGGGCCGAAACACCCTAAAGTCGAGAGGTTGCGCAGCCAAGTGGACGAAATTCAATCTCTCATCGACACAGAAAGGAAGCGCATGGTCGAGAGGTTGAGGAATGATTACGTGGCAGCGCGCGGCCGGGAAAAGCTCCTGACTGCGGCAGTAGCCAAAGAAAAGGTCGGCGTCGGAGCACTGAGCCAGCTCCTGATCCAGCACAACCTCCTAAAGCGTGAGTTTGATACAAATCAACAACTCTATGACAGCCTGCTTCAGCGGCTCAAGGATGCAACGGTTTCAGCCGGTCTTCGCGCAACCAACATTCATCTCGTTGACTCCGCTCGGCCTCCCAAGGTGCCCGTCCGACCTCAAAAACTTTTCAATATCGCCGTCAGCCTAGCTGTCGGGCTGATCCTCGGGGTGATGCTCGCCTTTGTAAAGGAAGCCTTGGACAGTTCGATCAAGAGCATCGAAGAGGCAGAGAGAGTTGTGAACGCTCCCGCCTTGGCGGTTGTTCCGCTCGAGCGCGAAATCCCTCACCGGCGAGCTCTTTCACCTACCCGAAACAACGGCACCTCAAAGCGGGGCGAAGCAGAGTTGGCGCTCTTAAAGCAACCGTCGTCAGCGCTGGCAGAATCCTTTAGAACCCTCCTCACTTCTGTGGTGCTCTCGACGGCGCCGCGGCCTCCGCAGGTGTTATTGATAACCAGCGCTACAGCTAGAGAGGGGAAAAGCACAACCGCTCTTAACCTGGCGATTGCACTCGCTCAAAGAGGAGACAGCACTCTGATCATAGATGCCGATCTTCGTAGGCCTGGGATCGCTGAGTCCCTCGGTCTCGTCGATGGAGAAGGTCTCGCTAGTTTCCTGACGGGAGCCCACAGCATCGAGGCGGCACTGAGACAGTTTTCTCCTGTACCTACTCTTTGGGTACTTCCCGCCGGTCCCAAGCCTCCCAACCCGGCGCAATTGCTTTCCTCGTCTGCCATGGAATCTTTACTGAGAGAATTGCGTCAGCGGTTCAAGTTCATGGTGATCGATTCGCCCCCCGTGCTGCCCGTGACCGATGCGATGATTCTCTCAACGTTCGTGGATGGTGTTGCTTTTGTCGTCGAAAGTGGGGTAACCGCCAGAGGGGCAGTGGCACGCGCTCGCAGGGTCTTGGAGAATGCAGGAGCAAGAATTCTAGGATTGGTCCTCAATAAGGTAGACGTGCGTCATAACGGATACTACGGTTACTATGGTAATTACTACTATTCCTCCGGCTCCGGCAAGACGAAGCGGGCCTCGGCTTCGGAGTCAGTCAGCTCACACCTTCCAAGCTAGGGCGGCCACTGGGCAGACTTCCGTGGCCCAAACGGCCACGATCACCCGTGAAGAGCGGCCCCCAGGTTTGTGAATCCCGCGGAAGCCTTCCTAATCGTTCGCTACGCTGCTTGGGGCCCAAAGTTCATTAAGCCTCAGCGAGAGTCCCTGTATCTGCATCCAAGGATGTCCGCTGTGTAGACTCGACTGAATTCTCACTGAGGTCTCGCTGGCGCTCAGGGGCTGGTAAGTTTCGTGCGAATGCGGGAGGCATTCAAGATCACGTGATTCCATCCCACAGAGCGGGACCGCGATTCGCGGCTCCGTGAGAGACCATGCCCTGTACTTCGGGCTGGCCCTCAGAACTCGCGAGACAAGTGATTGGGTCGTGAAAAAACCGGCCTTCTTGTTGTTATTGGTTTCGCTTGGGGCTTTGGTCCCACTGGGGGCTTGGTGTCTTAGGCATGGCATTGCACAGGTGCGCGCTGGGACTCTGGTGGGCGGAGCAAACGTCGAGTCGACGACGGACTATGGTAACCAGGTTTATAACGTCAAGGGTTACGGAGCGAAAGGTGACTGCACAACGGACGACTCCGGTGCGATCAACTCCACCATCCAGGCCGCGAGGTCTGGTCATTACTCGGGTGCCACTTTGCTTCTGCCCAAGGGGTGCTATGCCACCGCCTCGACAGTTTCTATTGTTAATTTTGAGGGACTAATCTTTGAGGGGGCCGGTTCCGGCGAGGGCGCCAACGCATCGACGACAAGCCTCAAGTGGATTGGAGCTTCTGGGGGCACGATGCTGGCTGCGGTTGGGTGTATTGGATGTAGGATTAAAGATTTTGTCCTTGACGGTGGGTCCTCGGCAGGGATCGGCTTAAAATATACAGGCAACCTTGAAAATGGGGGCCTCGTCTCCTACAACACTCAGATTGAAGGCGTCCTCGCCCGTGGCATCACTGTTACCCCAAGCATCGCTCCGAACTTAGGAACCTGTTTTTGGGTGGGGGACCTGAACAACACGCAAGTCAGCGAATCGAGCCTGAGGAATGACGTCTGCGAACTGTCATCGGCTGGTGTGTATCAGACCGGCGTGAACACACTGAACATTCGGTACGATGACATGAGCATGAGTGGGGTCTCGGTACAGCCTTGGTGTCCTTCCCTAGTCCTGGCAGCGACACGGGTTGTGGCGTGGTAACAATCATCGGCGGGCAGATCGGGACTTCGCAGAAGAATCAGAAGCTTGTCGACTACGAACAGCAAGGAACGTTTAACATTATTGGAAATAAGATTAGCTCCGACACGGGCGGGCAAATTCACATCGTAGCCACTTCTAGTCCTTCGGGTTACCGGCAAGTCTTGAACTTCATGGGGAACAAATACAGCAATGTTACGCTGGGCGGAACTACACCCGGGACGGTTAGTGGGACGAACTACTCGATGCAGTGTTTTGAGAACGGTGGCGCCAACTGGTGCCCCGTGACGCTGATCGGTGATTTGTCGGTAGCAAGGGTCATGGGGCCTTCCAGGCTTGAGCGTGTGATGTACTCGAATTTGCCCGTCAAGCCAGAAGGTGGAGTCCTCCTGTACTGCTCGGACTGTAAGAATATTGCCGACGATCTTGCGGCACCTGGCGCAGCTTGCGAAACTGGCGGGCATGGTGCGGTAGCTAAGTCTGAGCATTCGCGATGGGATTGCAACTGAACGAAAGAGATCTGCCAAACGTGCCGGTTCGGAGGGAAAACTATGCATAATCTGTACCTGCAGAACCTGCCAGAAAGCAAAAAATGGAGGCCGATTTCAGACCTGAAGAGTCTATTCGTCACCTGTCAGCCGCGCCCGCGGAGGATACTGACGGGACCGTTCAGGGGAATTGTCATGAATCTCTCCATGAAGACGCAATCGCAGATGTACTTAGGCTTGTGGGAAAGGGAGACTTATTCTTGGCTTCGATCTTTATCTGCAGGTATAGCAACGGCGATCGACATTGGGGCGGCCTTCGGCGAGTATACGCTCTTCTTTCTCAAGAAGACGCCGGCCGTGCGAGTATATGCGTTCGAACCGGACAAGGCTTTTCTGCCGAGCCTCTACGAGAATTTAAAGCTGAATGACTTGCACGGAACAGACCGATTGATGCTTTGCACTAAATTCGTGGGCACTTGCGACAACGACCGCGAGTGCACGTTGGATTCGTTGGGAGAATCCCTGCAATATCCCTGCTTGATAAAAATCGATGTGGATGGTGCAGAGGAAGCCATCCTTCGAGGGGCCAAAGACCTGGCCGGTCTTCGGCAAGTCCGCTGGCTAATCGAAACTCACTCAAAGGAACTAGAGGGGAGCTGTGCACGAATCCTAACCGAGGTGGGGTTCCAGGTAAAACTTATTCCAAACGCATGGTGGCGGGTGGTTTTACCAGAAGACCGTCGCACGGAGCATAATCGCTGGCTTGCAGCACTCAAGGGCGATTAATCAATGGGTCTTCTCAAATCCCGCATCACATTCAAGAGCCCGGGCGGGAACCTACCGGATTGGCCTCCGTGCGCGATGGGGCCTTCGGATAGGCAGGGCTCGGGGGTTCCCATAGGCCGAAAACCGCAGCTTCCCGGTAAGCTTGGCATTGCGTCAAATCTCACTTTTCGTGTGGCTTGCGCGTAAAGCTTTGGATGCTCATTTCGCTAACTTTCAACAAGCATTTGACAATGCCTCCGGGAGGCTGCCCCCCGCTTTCGACCCTGAAGGGATCGCATGGACCGCAAAAAAAAGCGTAATTAATATTGCGATTCAACTTTCCTCGCCGAGTCGTAATCGCCGGCCGAGAGCGTTTTTCGGAGGCATTCAGGGCGCGCCGGGACAGTTTACCACGGGGCTACTTATGATCCCGCTTAGTGGAATCAACCGTGCGAGCTCCCGGCTTGAGAATGAGCCGTCTCAGACCGAGTGGAAAACTTGAGTCACTTGTATAGGAGTTCGGAATTAATCGCTTCTGAAGACTCCAAGCTGCGAGAACTCGCCGCTAAGGGCGTTCACCAAGCCGCTGCGCGAGTCCTCCCACACTACATCAGCCCACCAGGGCGCATTGTGGAACTGGGCGCCGGGGCTGGGGCTTTTTCTCACCGCCTCAGAACGTTGGGCTATGTGGTAACCGGAAGTGATGTCGAGGTGACACAATTCAACGCCGCTGGCGTGCCTTTTGTGTGTTGTGATCTAGATGCGGAGTGGCCGGAAGCCTTGCAGAGAAGCTGCCCGGACGCATTGTGTGCCGTCGAGGTGATCGAACACCTCAGGCACCCGTGGAAATTCTTCGAGCAGTGCCACTCGATGCTTCGCTCCGGTGGGATCCTCTTACTCAGTACTCCCAATGTCTCCTCGAAATGGTCGAGGGCGTACTTCCTTGCGAAGGGAGTTCCGTTGGGGTTCGGTCGCCGAAACATGTTAGCGATCGGCCACATCAATCCGATGACCTCTTATGAGATTGATCACATCGCGTCGAGCAACGGATTCGAGCTTCTGCGGCGCATCCCGGTCGGCCGGTTCCGACCTCCAGAATGCGCCGATGTCCGAGACCGACTAAGGCACTTCGTCTTTTCTTGTTTCGTGGCTCTGCTGCGCCCTGTTATGCGCAATCTCGAGGACGGATACTGCTACGTTATGGTATACAGAAGGATATAAATTCATCTCAGTGTATATGGGCCCAGACTGTGTAATTCTAGTTGGAAACAGTCGCGGGTGGGGGCTGACCTATTACAGCACCGTACTCGCGCTGGGGATCAAAAGGGCCGAGATCCCCTTGGTAGTGGTGAGCACCCCCGGCGAGCAATCCCCGGGCCTTCATGAGCGGCTCCGTGGGGCCGGCATCCACGTAGTTGATCATCCCAGCCTGGAAGTGGGGGAACTGGGGAGCGTAAGACGCGCGGCGGAAACCATCGCCTCAGTTTCGCGCCCTGGCCGCAACGTGGTGCATTGCGGAGGTATCCGCCATTCCATTGCGGCCCGATTTGCTGCCGCGTTTGCGCCAAAGGGTAACCGAATCATTGTTAGCACGAGCGTGGGCGCCCTGCATAATGGAAGCAGGATTTGGCCGCTGTATTACTTTCTTGGGTCGCTGACTCTGAATCTGGCTAGTCATAAGGTCCTGCCCCTCTGCGGCCGGGAACTACGCAAGATGAGGGGCTTCGGCCTGATGCGCTCCAAAAGTTCTGTTAACTATTTCTGGGTAGACCAGGACGGTTTCAGCGAGGGTCAGGCCGGGCCTAGCGAATTGCAGTATCCATTCCCGGACAGCCGCATACAAGACCTCAACGTGCCAAAGGCCATCTACCTCGCGCAGTTCTACGGTCAGAAGGGGCACATCCCTCTAATTCAGGCGTGGAAAGCAATTGCTCAAAGAGACCGCCGTCTCCTGCTGGTCTTGGCGGGCAGTGGTCCCCTTGAGCCGAGGTGCAAACGTCTCGCCGCGGAGTTAGAGATCTCCGACCGGATTTGCTTTCTTCCGCGTGTCCCGCGTGATGTTGTTCCGCACCTCCTACGACAGTGCACCTTCGCGGTCGTAACCTCAAAAGCGGAGACGTTTGGCTCGTGCATTGTAGAACCACTGCTTGCTGGTCTTCCCGTTTGCACGACTCACGTCGGAATCGGGGAGGAACTGGCGGCTGCTGACGGAGTCCGTCTCATCGACGAGACTTCTCCCAAGCACATAGCAGCCGCGCTCTCTTCTTTGCTGGACGGTTTCCCGACGGAACTCGAGAGGATGAGAAGAGGCAGGGACTGGGTCATGGAAAATTGCTCAGTGGATCGAGCCGTAGCACGGCTCGCCCGGGTCTGGCAGGAAGCTTGAGTGGTCAATCTTCCGGAGAGGCAGGAGGTAGCCTGAGACAGTGCTTGTTGGCAGGAAAGTATGACGACATGGGTAACCGATCCCGTTCTTGTCCTGATCTTGGCAATGGGTATAATTACCTTAGAGCCGGGAGCGCCGGGCGCCTTTGCTCTAAGACGACCGTGGCAAATGCTGTCCGCCCCCGTCCTGGTCGGCGGATTCTTTGCCTATTTCTACGTTCTACTGCCCTCGGTTGGGTATTGGTTTCACGATAGCAAGTACTTATTCGATGACAGGATGTACGTGCTCGGAATCCTCGTTGCAATGCTCTCACTTCTGGCGTTCTATGGGGGATGGATGTTGAGGGCTCCAGCGCCAAACTCCAGCCAACGGCAGCCCCGAACTTACTATTCGGCCCGCTTGGTTTACATCTTCGGTGCGGTATTAGTCGCCCTCGGAATCTTCGGCTACGCCATCAACGTGCGGCACGCTGGAGGATGGACATCCTTTTTTTCAAAGCCTCATGATTTAGCGACGAGAGACGTGGAGGACATGACGGCTTACATTTACGACCTTTCAAGATTCATTTGCCCTGGGATTTTACTGATGTTGCAGGCGGTGTTGTGCGTCCATAAACCAACGTGGTTCCGGGGAAAGGCCTTCTTCGTGTCGGCGCTCTCGGCCCTCTTCTTTTTTCAGGCCGTCCTGAGGAGTTCCCGCCAGGATTCTTTCTACTTGCTCGCCATCTGGATACTGGTGACTCACCTCATGCGCTCGGCGCCGCCATCCAGGGTCTTTTTAGCTACCAGTCTTCTCGTGGCTGGCCTTGTTCCGCTTCTGCTTCTTGCATACCGCGCATACATTTATGTGGGCACGGACGTAAGTCGGTTCACTGAAGTCGACAGCAGCTTCGTCGAGAGCGTCTTACGTCCCGGCACGGGGAACGAATTCATCTTGCACTCGGCCCTTGTTACGGCCAGCTACGACCTCGGGGAATATGACTACGGTCAGCAGATCCCGTATAGTGGATTTGTCAACTTTATCCCCCGTTTTCTTTGGCGCCACAAGCCTTACGATATGTTTCGCGTTAATCCCTATGAGCTTATTCAAAAGCACTGGGGGTGGGTTCCCGCCTGGGGGTGCACTATTACGGGGCCTGGCTCCGTTTTTTTTGAGTGGGGTTTTCTGGGATCGATCTTTTGGTTCCTCCTGGGGCGCTGGTCAAAAGGGCTGTTTGAAAAGGCGAGGCAAGGAAGTGCTAGGTCGATCGCAATTTACGCTGGTTTAGTGTGTGTTCTATTCTTGTTCACGGCTCAGGATATCTGGGCTGGCCTAAAAAACGCGATCTTCATATTTGGACCCTTGGCGCTCGCCTATATGCTTGCGGAGAGAGAGCTTGTGGCAAAAGACGCTCATTCCTCCCTTTTGACCGCAAGGTGGCGTCCGAGGGAGCTTCCAAAAGAGGTTCAGCTTTAACTTGCCACCTCACCTATACCGCGCGCCAGCGGCATCTGAAGAGCTCAGGAACTTTGTAGACATCCCACTGGCTGCGCTTGTTAAGGGCACCGCGCGGGCTGCAGCGGTCAACTTTGCTTTTCGATTCGTAAGATACCCCCTCAGCCTTTTCTCGGTAGCGGCCTTGGCGCGTTTGCTCACGCCTTCGGATTTTGGAGTCTACGAGGTTGTGGGAGCCTTTGCCAGCCTTTGGGCAGCGTTCGGTGATCTGGGTATAACTGGGGCAGTGATCCATAAAGAGGTTCTAGAAGAAGACGATCTCAGTGGCCTTTTCTGGGTTAACATCGCCGCCGGGCTCATCCTTTTGACCATATTGAGCGCTAGTGGTCCTGTCATCGCGAAAGTGTATAAAGACCCTCGCCAGGCGGGATTGGCAGTATTGGCAGGCCTCGCGTTCCTAATGATCAGTGTACAGGCGCCGTTCGCGGCGATTTGCACTAGAAGACTTGAGTTTTGGAAACTGAATGTCGCGAGCATCACGGGCCAGCTCCTCGGTGTAAGTCTGGGAGCGCTGTGCGCATTGTATGGACTCGGCCCTTGGGCTCTGGCCGTTCAAGCTCTCGCCGCCACTTCTACGCCGGCGCTAATGTTCTGGCTAATGGTTCCTTGGCGTCCGAGTTTCTCACTAAAATGGTCGAGGGTCAGGCCGCTGGTGTCTTTCGGTCTACAGCTTACGCTTTCGAGGTGGAGCTTCAATATTTTCATGCGCCTTGACAAGATCATCTTGGGATTGTTCGTCAGTGTCGCGGTTCTCGGGGAGTATGGGCGGGCGTTCTTTCTGGCCACGCTGCCTTTTGTCGTCCTTTGCGATCCAGTAACGCAACCTTTGGTTAGTATGTTGGCACGTATGAACGGCGAGAATCCGGAGAGAGTGAAAGGCCTCTATATACGTTTTTGGCAGTTCAACATAACTGTCCCCATGCTCATGGCACTGTTACTGGTGCCCTTTGGCGGGGACCTGGTACGAGTCGTCTATGGTCAACAGTGGGTTGAGGCCGGACGATATCTCGCCCTCCTGTCTGTCGCGGCTTTTTCTTATGTCCCTGTGTCAAGCGTCATCAGCCTCGGAACGGTGCACGGGGAGGTCGCCTCCCTTTGCAGGTTCTCTTTGGCGGTTGCTCCCATTTTCATAGTCTGCTTGCTGCTGGGTGCGAAGTTCGGAGCGGTGGGAGTGTCAATCGGGCTATCTTCGAGCATGACTATTGCAGCTCTCGTAGGGATTTGGCTGAGCAACAAATGGTTTGGACTGAAAAGCTCAGCCTTCTTCGCAAGCTGCTTGCCACCGTTCGTCGTTGCTCTTTCGGTCGTTGGTGTAGGCGTTGTGTCGCGGACATTTTTTGCGGTCGTGGCCTCAGGTAAGGTACTTCCTTGTGTCCTCAGTGTGGCCGTCGTTCTGAGCGTCTATACCATCCTTATGGTGCGCTTCTGCCCGGCGATCATCAGCGATGCGTTGCAGGTGAGCCGAAAGCTCCTGGGAGGCGTGTGAAGGTTACCGTTTTCTGCCGAGGCCTGGCGCACTCGCTAAAGCTATCGGAGCAGCTTCATCGCCGCGGTGCTTTAAGGCGAATGGTGAGTGGCTATCCCAGTTTCAAGTTGCGCCATTCTTCACTGCCATCCCAAAAGATCGTGTCGCTGGCTACCGTCTTTTCACAGATAGCCGTGGCGCGGATGCCGTTTATTGGTCGCTATCTAGCGCCGGCCTGCGATTATTGGAACCGCGTCGTGTTTGATCGCCTGGCGGCGCGATACGTCTGCGGCGCGGATGTCGCGGTCGTCTGGATGCATTCAACCCCATATCTCCTAAAACTTGCAAGGCGCCACGGAGCTATCGCCATACTTGAGTGTGGTGCTGTTCATTCCGCGCACTTAAGGGAGATTCTTATGGAACAGTACGCGCGCCTTGGACTGGAGTTTTGGGACCGAACTTCCTGTATCCTTTATCCAACCTCTTTCAATGCAGAACTCGCGCAGTACGATGAGGCAAACTACCTCGCGGTACCCTCGGAGTTCGTGCGCCAATCGTTTCTCAGCAAGGGGATCCCCGCGCAAAAGCTGCTCAAAGCGTCCTATGGGACCGATTGCGAGGGATTCAGACCCGCGCCAAAAGCAGACGGAGTGTTTCGGATCCTGTACGTGGGTACGCTTTCCGTGTTGAAGGGTGTGCCGGTGCTGCTTGAAGCCTGGCGGCGCCTCAACTGGGGGAGAACTGCAGAGCTCGCCCTCGTAGGTCGGGTTTCGCCTGAATTAAGCTCCACGCTCCGCAAGCCATTCCCCGGCGTTAGGCTCCTCGGCCGGTTCAACCATGAGGATCTTCAGCGGGTATATTCCCAAGCATCAATCTTCGTCTTTCCTTCATGGGGAGACGGGTGGCCACTCGTAGTCGGCGAAGCCATGGCCTGTGGGTTGCCTGTGATATGCACTCCGAACTCCGGGGCGTGCGAATTGGTCCGAGACGGAGTGGAGGGATTCGTGGTCCCGGCGGGAGATGCCGATGCTCTTGCGGAACGCATCTCGTTTCTGCGCGCTAGTGAAAAACTCAGACAGGAAATGGGAAGGGCAGCACGAAAGAGGGCCGAGTGCTACTCATGGGAACGCTACGGGGAACAGGTCATGGAGAATTTGTCTGCCGTGCTTGCAGACCGGACCACTGGGTGCGCGCAGGTCGCAGTTTGAGGTTTTCTGTCGAATCCAAAGCCTTCAGCTCAGAGCGAGCTCTGCCTGCAATTTCAAGGACAAACAATTGAAATTCGTTATTGAGTCAATCGGATTGACTGTTGCAGGCGGCAAGGAACTCGCCGTCGATCTTATGACTAGGCTCGCCGGTCATATCGAACACAGGTTCACATTCGTTGCACCTGACCTGGATTCTTACAAAGCAATTTCGGGCAGCAACACATGCAAGATCATCTGCAAGAAGCCCTCGGGACTCTTGCGGCGATCGCTCCTCTTGAACCGTATGCTCCCCAGAATTTGCCGGGAGGAAAGGGCCGACGCGCTGCTTTGCCTTGGGAATTTTCCGCCATCGAACCCACCCTGCCCCACGGTCGTACTCCTTCATAATCCTTGGATGGTGTATCGCGATCCAGTTGCCGAGCGGCGCCGGACAATCAGAGAGAAACTAATAAGAGTTTTCGGTACGCACATATACCGCGACCTCCCCAGCCGTGTGGCGGTCATTACCCAGACATCCGTCATGAAGGATCGCCTCTGTGGACGATACGGCATTGATCCTGCCAGGGTGGCAGTTATTCCGAATACGTTTTCTGTTGAAAGGATGGGTGAAAGCGAGGTTCCTTCTCCTTCAAACAGGAAAGAGCGGACAAGAGGATTCATCTTTCTTTGCCTCTGTCGCTACTATGCCCACAAGAATATCGACATCATTCTGGATGCCGTCAAAAAGCTTTCGAAGTACACGTGCCGGCGGGCACAGTGTTTTATTACGATTACTCCTCACCAACATCCCGGTGCCCGTAGGCTGCTTGAAGAACTCGAATCCTCGGAGTACGGCAGCATGATACAGAACATCGGTCCGATCCCCAACAAGAGGCTGCCCGAGGTTTATAGAAGTGCAAACGCACTGATCTTCCCCACCCTACTCGAGTCCTATTCGCGGACGTATCTTGAGGCCATGCACTTTGGCCTGCCCATCCTGACCAGTGACCGAGACTTTGCACGTCATCTTTGCCAGGACGCTGCCCTTTACTTTGACCCGCTCGATGCCGATAGTCTGGCAAAGGCCATGGCGAGATTAATGGAAGACCAGGACCTTAGCTGGCGGTTGGCTGAAAACGGCCGGCGCGTTTTGGCTCAGGTGCCGACTTGGGATGAAATTGCCAGCCGTTTTGTGGAGGTTTTGGAGCGCGTGGCCAGAGGTCAGCTTGCAGTGTCAGGGGAGTCTGATTCTCCACATGCCAGTGATTGTGCGCGTATTGCCTGAGGATTGAGGGAAGGACGCGCTCAACCATGTGTGGAATCACAGGAATGGTCGGAAGAGCTGACAGCCACCTCATCGAGCTGATGACTCGCGTGCTGGCACATCGCGGTCCGGATGGGGAGGGCTACTATCGGGACGAGGGCCTCGCCCTGGGTCACCGCCGGTTGAGCATCATTGACCTTGCGACGGGCCAGCAGCCCATGACCACGGCGGATGGGCGCTACACAATTGTCTTTAACGGCGAGATCTACAACTTCCAGGAGCTGCGGCGCGAGCTGGAAGGCCGAGGCGTGCGGTTTCGCACGCGCTCGGATACCGAAGCCCTACTGGAGGCCTACGTCGCCTGGCGAAGAAACGGGCTCGAGAAACTGCGCGGAATGTTTGCGTTCGCTATTTGGGATAAGCAAGAGCGTAGCCTGTTCGCTGCCCGCGACCGCATCGGCCTGAAGCCTTTCTATTACGCGCAAAACGGTACGCGGTTCGCGTTTGCATCTGAGATGAAATCCCTCCTTTTGCTTCCCGGCTTCGAGCGTAAACTCAATTACGCCGCTTTAGACGATTATCTGACTTATTTATATGTGCCCGCTCCGCAGACGATTTTCCAAGGTATCTTCGAGCTGCCCCCAGCGCATTGGTTGGAATGGAAGGCTGGACAGCTCCGCACGGGACGGTACTGGGACGTAGCTTTCACGGGAGAGAAAGATGCGTCGCAAGAGGTTATCAAAGAAACGCAAGAAGCCATCGAGGATGCCGTTACTACCCGGCTATCCAGCGACGTGCCGCTGGGAATTTTTCTGAGCGGAGGACTTGACTCCGGCACCATCGCTAGATTGATGGCCAATGCCCTTCCTGCTCCCGTCCGCGCATTTACTCTGAAATTCCAGGAAGGAGGGCGTTGGTATAGCGAAGCCGATTTTGCCCGGGAGATCAGTGAAGCGATTGGCGCACAGCCTCTCGAACTGGAAATTATCTCAAAATCGGCGGCATTACTTGGCACCGTAACCCGCCACTTTGATGAGCCTTTCGGCAACCCCACGTCCATCTTGCTTTACCAACTCTCCGAAGTGGCACGAAGACATGTCACCGTGGTTTTGGCCGGCGATGCGGGCGACGAGGTCTTTCTAGGCTATCCGCGCTACCAGGGCGCGCTGTTATCTTCGCGGTATCGGAGTGTCCCTCTCTTTTTGAGGCACATGGTGGCACGGGGGGCCGAACACCTTCCGGAGGCCAGTAATGGAAATCATTTTAAGCGGCGGGCAAGGGAGTTTCTTGTCGAGAGCTGCCATCCCCCCGAACTCATGTACCTTAATTGGGTCCGTTACTTTGACCAAGCGCTGCTTAACCGCCTTTATTCACAGGATTTGAAACGCGAATTGGCCGGCCACGATCCCTCTGAGTTTCTAATGGGACTCTTCACCAGAGCGGGAGGCGCTGATCTGATCGATCGTATCAATTACGTGGACCTCCACTCTTTTCTTCCGCACAACATTCTGCGTTATTCCGACCGCATGAGCATGGCTCACGGGCTAGAGATTCGTTGCCCCTACACGGACCACAAGCTCATCGAATTTTTGGCTCGCGTGCCGTGGCAATATAAGTTGCGGGGGAACCGAACCAAGCTCCTTCTCCGGCAAGCTGCTCGGGATTGGCTGCCGGAAAGCGTCCTCAAGCGGGGCAAGATGGGATTGAACCCTCCCATGGGTGTGTGGCTCCGAGGGCATCTGTGTCCCCTGCTGAGCGAGTATCTCTCCCCCGAGCAGGTAAAGCGCCGAGGATATTTCGATCCCGACACGGTAACGGAATTGATTCGCGACCTGATGACAGGTCGGCGTGATTATTCTCTCCACCTCTGGGCACTGATTTCCTTCGAAGAATGGCACCGACAATACCTGGATTCGATACCGCGTACGCAGTCAGCGGAGGCTGCGACGTTCGCCTGCCAGAGTTCGCATCCCGCGTGACACGGCCTACCGTGGGAACCTACTGGCGGACCGTGCGGCATCTGCGGGGGTCGCAACTTGCCGCTCTAGCTCAGCGGCGCGTTCTGCGGCGCGAAACGCTCCGACGGTGGAAGTTTGTCCCAGCTGTCCTGCGAAAAGTTGCGCCACCTGCCGCATTCCCCGAGTGGCAGTCACCTTCAGCGCTTCAAGCGATTGAAACTCGCGAATTCCGGTTTCTGAATGTCACACATCCACCATCAGGGTATATTCCCTGGTCTTCGAGGGAATTCAGCCGACTCTGGCTCTATCATCTCAATTACTGCGATTTTCTCAATGTCGATCTTCGTGCGCTCGAGCGTCGCTTTCATTTACGTAGGGCGCTGGACGTAGCACTGGATTGGTGCACACAGAACACAACAGGCATGGAGGTCGGCTGGGAACCATATCCGCTCTCCTTGCGGATAGTCAATTGGCTGAAATTCCTAATGCGAAACGCGGAGAGAGCAGAAGCTCTGGGGGAAGGAGAGACTCTCCAGGCCTTGCTTGCGGGCCTGCGAATCCAAGTGCTTGCCCTTGAGGCCCGACTGGAGACGCACCTTTTGGCAAATCACCTCATGAAAAATATCAAGGCCTTGATGTTTGCCGGCGCGCTCCTCGGCGCATCTGAAAGCTCGCGCTGGTGGGCAAAGGGCGAAAAGCTTCTGAAGCGAGAACTTGCCGAACAAATCCTTGCCGACGGTGGACATTTCGAGCGATCTCCCATGTACCACGCCGAGGCCTTGGAAGATCTGCTGGACATCAGAACGTTGGCTTCAGCGTGCGGGTGTGTCATGAAGTGTGCGCCGCAGTTGTCAGCATGCATCGTGCGGATGGCTGCCTTCCTCCGTTGCATGCTCCACCCCGACGGCGAGATTCCGCTTTTCAATGACTCGGCATTAGGGATCGCGCGACCGGCCGGTCAACTCCTCACGCTGGCAGGGGACTCAGTCGAAGTTCCGTCAATCGCTCGCCCCGAGGTGAGCGTTCTGGACGATACGGGGTACGCTGTGATTCGCGCCCCGAGCTCGGGAGGCTGTTTGATTTTTGATTGCGGACCGCTGGGGCCCGACTACCAACCCGGCCACGGGCATTCATCAGGCTGAAATCTGGGCAAGCTTTCGCGTGGGGCGCCGTCCCCGTGTCGGCCGAATCGACGCGGGTGAAACCGCTGGAATGAGTTTTGTGCGGGGAGGGCATTACGCTTACCAGCACCGTAGCGTTACTCACTTTCGTATGATCGTCCTGACACCCAGAAACAGCTGGGTGGTCATCGACTCACTGAGTGGCAAGGGAAAGCACCTCGTCGAGTCCTTCATCCACTTCCACCCGGCAGTCCGAGTCGAGAATGCGAACAATCCAGCCAGAAGTGCTGTCGGGACAGCCAGCACGCGCTGGGCAATACAGTTCGATGAACAACAGTACTTCTTGACGACTCTCGGGCCTGGAGAATTGATGGCGCGAGAAAGCTGGTACGCGCCTGAATTCGGCTTGCGGCAGCACCGAACTACACTCCACTGGAGCTGGGAAGGTGATTTACCCGTAAGGCTTATTTACACTTTGACTCCGGTTGGAGAAAGACTACCGGTCATATCGCGATGTTTAGGCCAAGAAGCCGTTGAAGTCGACAACGTTCCGCTACCTTTAAGCTGAGAAAGCTTTCGTTCTTCCCTTGAACATTCTTTATATATCCCAATATTTTGCGCCCGAGGTTTGCGCTCCTGCGGTGCGTGCTGCTGATCTAGCCGACGAGTGGGTACGAGCAGGGCATGAGGTCAGGTTATTGACCGGTTTCCCTAACCATCCGGAAGGAGTTTTGCACTCCGATTACCTACGGCAGTGGCGAAGGGGATTTAGCCGTGAGAAGCGCGATGGTGTGAAGGTCTACCGAACATGGCTTTATCCGGCAGCCAATCGTGGCGTATGGGGTCGCTCGGCAAATTACTGCTCTTTTGCTCTGTCAGCCGCCCTGGTAGGCCCATGGATCGCCCCTAGAAATGGTGTGGTCATCGCGACCTCCCCTCAACTTCTAGTAGGTGCGGCGGGGTACGCGGTGGCACGGACGCGTAGGCAACCGTTTGTATTCGAAGTGCGCGATCTCTGGCCGCAATCCCTGGAGGCGGTGGGGGCTGCTCCACCAAGTTCAATCTTCTATCGCAGCCTGGAACGCCTTGCAAAGTTTCTCTATCAGCGCGCTGACCGCATTGTGGTGGACGGCGAATGGAAGAGATGCACACTAGCCGCTGCCGGGGTTCAACCCGAGAAGATTGTGGTCATCAGGAATGGTGTGGCGGAAGATTTTTGTCTTGGGCCCGAGTCAGCGGGCGCTTTATCTGCTCGCCAACAACTGCGGATCGAACTAAAGCTGCTTGACAAGTTCATAGTGATGTACTGCGGAACGCTTGGAATGGCTCACAGCCTCGAGACAGTTCTCTTGGCCGCGGACCGATTACGCCAATGGCCAGAGATTGTTTTCCTTTTGCTAGGTGAAGGGGCGGAACGGGACAAGATCATACGGCGGATCGAAGAGTTACGTCTAAGCAACCTGCACTATCTCGGCAAGCAGGCGAGGGAGAGAATCCCTGCATTCCTTGCAGCTTCTGATGCATGTCTGGTCCCTCTCCGTCGAAGCGAGATCTTTAAAACAGCCATTCCTTCCAAGATGTTTGAAGCAATGATTGCCGCTAAACCTGTGATCCTGGGAGTCGAAGGCGAAGCCAAAGAGATCTTGCTTGAAGCACGGGCCGGGATCGCTGTCCCGCCCGAAGATGCCGAGGCGCTTGCCGGAGCGATTTGTACACTTTGGAAAAACCCCGTACTTGGCCTTAAACAGGGAGGCAACGGAAGGCGGACAGTACTTGATAAATACACCCGTCGGCATCAATCGACTGCTTACTTGGAGCTTCTCGCTGGGCTGATGAACACTCCGCGGCACCACGGTGCACCAGAGCAGTTGCAACCTGGGGAGCCCACTTCAGTCAAATAACCCAGAGATGTTGAACATAAGGAAAGCATGAGAAGCTACCTCGGACTGTTCTTCATTGCCGCGCTGTTCAGCTTGCTGGTGACGCCAGCGGTGAGGACCCTGGGTCATTGGCTGCAGGCCTACGGCCAAGCAGACGAGGGGCGGGAACAGCCCCATATTCCACGCTTGGGGGGTCTTGCGATCCTTGTGGCAGCGCTTGCGGCCTGGGGCGTGCTGCTGTTCGTGCCGAATGATGTGCGAGCGCGGTTTCTTTCAGAGTGGCGCAACATGGCCGTCTTGATGGTCCCAGGCACGTTGGTCCTGCTTTTGGGTGTGTATGACGACCTGATGGGCGCAACCCCGTGGCAAAAATTGATCATTGAGACGCTCGCAGCAGGGATGGTTTGGTGGGCGGGCTTTCGCATCGTCCACCTACCCATTTTTGGCTATGGTATCCACAGTCTCATCTTGAGCTTAGCCGTCACCGTGTTCTGGATCGTGGCAATGACCAACTCGTTTAACCTTATTGACGGACTGGATGGCTTGGCTGCGGGTATCGCCTTCTTCGTTACCCTTTCCGTCTTTGTGGTTTCGCTGATCCAGGGTAACCACTTTGGTTGCATTCTGGCCATCACGCTGGCCGGTGCGTTGCTGGGATTCCTGCGATTTAATTTTTCTCCTGCCACGATTTTCCTGGGCGATACCGGCAGCCTTTTCTTGGGGTTTGTCTTGGCGACACTGGCCATTCATACCTCGCAGAAGAGTTCAACGTTGCTCGCCATCGTAGTACCTTTTGCAGCGTTCGGCCTCCCCGTGCTCGATACATTGCTCACTGTGGTGCGCCGCTTTCTGAGCGGTCGGCCGTTGTTTGTCGGCGATCATGATCACATACACCACCGACTGCTTCAGAGGCTCTCGCCGCGTGCGGCCGCCTTGATGCTCTACGCCTTGACGGCACTCTTTTCCCTTGGTTCGCTCCTCATCATTCACTCCACCGGAAACCTGGTGGCACTGGTGGCCGTGTTGGCGGGCGTCTCAGGCTGGTTTTTGACTAGTCGGCTTCATTACGAGGAGTTGTCAGAGTTGAACGCGCATGTTTCACAGGCCCTTCATTCGCAACGCAGGGTCCTGGCTAACCAAATCCTGATTCGTAAAGTGTCGGGACAGTTGAAAGAGGCCCGAGCTCTCGAAGGAAGTTGGCAGGTCCTGGTTAAGGCGCTCGAAGCATTGGACTTTGACAGTGTTACATGTCAGCTTTCAGGCTGGCAAAATGGCTCGACGCCGTTCCTAGCCCCCTGGTCGCGCCCCAGCGAAAACAAAACTGGCGATTGCTGGACTGTTTCCATTCCCTTGCGCGTCGGCGAAAAGGCTATTGCTGGACTGTTTCCATTCCCTTGCGCGTCGGCGAAAAGGCTATAGGGCAGTTACAGCTTCGACGTGCGCTCAGCAAAGAGCGCCTGATCTTCCATTTCTCCTCGCTTCTGGACACCTTGATTCCGCCGTTTGAGAAACAAGTAAAGCGCCGCTATGACTCCGAAGAAGCGAATTTGGTGATCATGTACACCGTGGAAGAGGATCTTGCCTTCCGACCCAATCTCCTGGCCAATGGACGGAACGGATGAAGCAGGTTCTGCAAGACCTTCGCTCTCATCAAGTATCGGTGGAGGAAGTGCCGCCACCCTCGTGTCTTCCCGAAGGGGTGTTAGTAAAGAGTGCCGCTTCTCTGATTAGCAGCGGGACGGAGCGAGCGACGATGACACTGGGAAGCAAGTCGCTGCTCGGCAAAGCCCTTGAGCGGCCGGACTTGGTGCGGCAGCTCTTTCGGCACCTCAAGACAACCGGTGCAGTAGACGTGATCGCCACGGTGCGTGCCCGCCTGAACTCGTCCTTGGCCTTAGGTTACAGCTCCGCAGGAGTGGTCCTGGAAGTTGGGTCTGGGGTAAATGAGTTTGCCGTGGGCGACCTTGTGGCTTGCGCGGGAGTAGATCATGCCAGCCATGCAGAGATGAATTGGGTTCCCAAAAACCTGTGCGTGAAGATCCCCTCTAACGTTGACTTCGACTCGGCGGCTTCAGTGGCCTTGGGCGCGATTGCATTGCAGGGCGTGCGCATTTCGGAGGCCAAGCTCGGTGAGCGTGTGGCCGTAATCGGATTGGGGCTTGTGGGTCAGCTTGTGGCGCAGATTCTCCACGCGGGAGGCTGCGTTGTATGGGGGCTGGACCCCGATCCGGATCGCGTGAGGCTCGCCCGTGAACTCGGCGCGGACTTCGCTTGTGAAAACCGCGACTGGGAAGAGAGCCCGTGGAGTGCCTTGTGTCAGCACGGAGAGGGAGCCGATTCCGTAATCTTAACCGCGGCGACCCCCTCAACGGAACCTATCCAATTGGCGGGACAGCTGGCGCGGGACCGAGGCATAGTAGTCATCGTAGGCGACGTGCGTGCCGACATTCCTCGCGCACTCTATTACAAGAAAGAATTACAGGTGCGCTTCTCACGCTCATACGGGCCGGGCCGTTACGATCCCGAATACGAGGAGTGTGGCCGTGATTATCCTTACGCCTTCGTGCGCTGGACAGAGAAGAGAAATATGGAAGCTTTCCTGGAGCTGGTCGCGCAGCAAAAGGTGCGTGTTGGGCCTTTACTGACGCATCGGTTCAGCGTCAACGAGGCCTCGGAGGCTTACAGGTTGCTGTCGGGCGAGAGAAAGGAGAAGTACGTCGGAATCCTCCTTACTTATGATCATGCATCACCACAGGAGAAGAAAGTCCTGCTTGGGCAAGAATCACCACGACGGCATTTGACAAAAGGAATGGGTGAGACGGTCGGCGTGGGATGGATTGGTGCCGGGAGCTTCCAATGAGATTCTGGATGATCCGGCCATCCATGCGGTTTTCATAGGTACACGACATCACCTGCACGCCTCGTTGGTGATTGCTGCCCTGGAGCGTGGCAAACATGTCTTTGTCGAGAAACCGCTGTGCGTCAATGAAGCCGAACTGAACCAGATATCCGAGGCTTATGCACGTTCGGGGCGAATCCTGACCGTGGGCTTTAATCGCCGCTTCTCTCCCTTCGCCCAGGACTGCACCAAGCTGTTTAGAGACCGCGTTGGACCGCTGTCCATGCTTTACCGGGTGAGCGCAGGACGTTTGCCGAATGGGCACTGGATTTATGACCCTGCCCAAGGCCATGGCCGAGTGATTGGTGAGATCTGCCACTTTGTAGACCTCATGGGATTCTTGTCTTCGTCTCTCCCGGTGGAAGTCCAGGCCTGGCCCGTGGAGCATCTTGACACCGACCCTGAGGATAACCTTCACGTTCACCTTCGATTTGCCGATGGTTCTCGGGGCGAGATCCTGTACCTCTCGTCGGGTAGCTCGAGTGTGTCTAAGGAACGCGTCGAAGTCTTTGGTCAGGGTCAAACCGCAATCTGCGAGGACTTTCGAACGTCCCACTTCTACCGGGGCAAGCAGCACCGACGGGAATGGAGGTTCTTTCAAGAAAAGGGGCATCGCGAAGAGCTCCATGCGTTTGTCGCGGCTCTCAAGCATGGAGGAGAATCGCCCATCCCATTTGGGAGCCTTTACGCATCGACCTTGACCACCTTCCGCATTCGTGAGTCGCTACGGTGCGGAAGGGCGCTGCCGGTCTATGCTTGTGGCCGGTCTGATGTTGCTTTGCCCGCGGTCCATGGACTTTGCACTGCGAGTGAGGATAATTTAAGCGGACGACCCCTCGCCTCGTCAGGTCCATAGAAAGGGCGGCCTAGCCCTAGCCTGCTCCAGTCTCCCGACGGCGCGCAAGCGAAGGGATATCGGGAATTGGCTTTCCCTCGACAATCGCAGAGGGAATCGTTGAGCACAGAGCTTCGGCAATGTCTTTTCCGAATTTGCTGTGTATGGCCTCGCGTGCGGCACTCATTATCGGAGGACGGTGTGTCAGATCGTGTGCGTCAGTAGCAACCGCACTAACTAAACCTCGTGTGAGCAACTCCAGACAAGTTCGGCGCGCCGCTTTTCCCCAGAATCCAGTAATTGAGTTTGCAGTCAGTTGTATCAAGCAACCAGCTTCAACCATGGAGTAAAGCATTTCCACCTTAGAGCGTAGGAAGAGATTACGTTCTGGGTGAGTAATAATAGGTACTATTCCGCGACGCATCAGCGCCCGCATAGTGGTATTGGCATTTGGTGGAATGCCGAAATCACTAAACTCGACGAGCAAATAGGGTCCGGATCCGATACAAAATTGCTTCTCATCCTGCAGTGCGGCCTGCACGTTCTCCAATGAAAAGTGGAAGTCGCATCCCAAAGACAGCTCGATAGGGACGCCCACACGCTTTCTAAGCTCCAGCAAGCGTTCCGCGTGAGCGGAACGATCGTAGCGAAATTGAGCATTGCTATGGGGCGTCGCCACAATGTGACGAATTCCATCTTTCGCTGCGGCAGCGACCATATCGATGGCAATTGCCCAGCTGGAAGCACCATCATCGACGCCGGGGAGTATATGAGAGTGGATGTCAACCATAGCTCATCGAGGGTCCCATCGAGGGTCCCGCCAGTCGCACTATAGCCGAGATTATACTCAACGCTGTAGAGCAGCTTCACTAGAGTACTTGCATTTGCCCGTAGCGCATGTGGAAGCCGGACTGCGATCGTTCGATCGCACAATGCCGGAGGAAATTAATCGCCTGCTGACCGATCAAATGGCGGATTTGCTTTTCACGCCTTCCGAGGACGCCAATCAAAATCTCCTTCGAGAAGGGATTCCCCGCGAACGCATTCATTTTGTCGGCAACGTGATGATCGATTGTCTGATTAACCTGCGGCCGCGAATCGCCGAAGCCGACTCTGAAGTGATTCCTTTGAAGTACGCGTTAGTGACTCTCCATCGGCCCTCGAACGTGGACGACTTTGAAATGCTTCGCAAGATTTTGAACGCGCTGGGCGAAATCAGCGGTGATTTGCCGTCGTCTTCCCCTGTCACCCCCGCACACGGCATAAAATCTCCGAAATCGCATTCGAGCCACCAGAAGCATTGCGCATTTGCGAGCCACAGGGTTACCTTCAATTCTTACGTCTACAAGAACGCGCCGCGTTAGTTATCACTGATTCAGGCGGAATCAAGGAGGAAACCACATTCTTAGGCGTGCCTTGCTTGACTCTTCGGGATACAACGGAAAGGCCAATCACGGTCACCGTTGGAACAAATAAGTTGATTGGCCGCCGTCCTGAGCGACTTCACCAAGAGGTGCGCGCGGTTTTGGCAGGAACGGAAGGCTGGCCGTGTGCCGCCCCTTTGGGACGATTGCAGTGCCGACAGAATCGCGAATTGCTTGTGCAACGTCCTCTAATTTCGCGGGATCGGCTGACGCTATGGAATGTTGGAAGCGGCGCCGTTACCAAACCGGTCCGCAGTCATTGGTTAGGAATCACGGAACGACGTTTTCGTTCCGGTGAATGCAATTTACGAAATTCCGGCCTAAACGCACCACCGCACTTTTAAGAAGCTTTGCCTGTCTGCTTCATAGCTGGGCCGGCAGTCGAAGCCCAGCGTCCTGTTTTTCCTAACCTCTCCTCCTGCCTGGTCCTTCACGCGTAAGTCTTCCCATAGCCTCCGCCAGAACTGCCGAATTCCCGCCGCATCAGGATCTGTCAGTTCGATCAGACGACGATAGTGTGCAATTAGCTCGTCGGTCTCTAAAGACGTCACGCGCTCCGCGTGAAGCAACAGATTCTCTTCCACCTCATCGCGAACAACCTCCGCCTGGACCAGTCTGCAGAGCCGCGCCGCACAGATCGACGAAGCGGCTCTGTCGAGGCCCCAGGTAGAAAAATGCCACGGGTGAGGACAATACGGCAAGCGGCGCAGCTGCCTCCAAACCAAGGTCCCTGCGAAACTGCTTTGGGACCGTGACTTGTCCCTTCTCACCGATCTTGGTAGTTGTCAGATATTCGAGAGTTGCCTGGCGGCTGGCCATGAATCGCTGCTGGAAGAAATATGCTACCACTACCAGGACTACATCCGCTCCGACAAGGTCCCCGCACTCCCCGCACCCCGCAGCGAGTACCACCGCAGCCCTTCGGCCCGGCAGGCCAGCCCCGGAATACTCGCCGCGGGCGAGGCCCACGTCCTTCATAAGGGTGTTCAAACCTGCATGGGGGTCGCCGTGCGGTTGGCCCACGCGTAGTAGGGAATGAAGGCCAGCGAGACGGTCCGCGATTTTCGAGGCTCCTGGGAATAGCGGAAGTAAAGTGGGCTGTGCTCCGAGATTCTCCAAAAGGCGCACCGGTATGGCGCAGCAGGATAATTCCACCGAGCGGGTCCTTGTGAAATTCTTCCTGGAATGGCGCGCCGGATTTCGCGCCCAAGTTCAACGCCACATCCTTCAGAGCTACGCCTTCCGGCTGGTCGATTTGCTCCAAACAATTCACAAGCGGGCCGCGTTGGACCGCAACACGCCCGTTGTTCTCGACAACTTGCGCGTTGGCCTCAAGAGGCTGGGGTCGCATATCAAATTGCACGCGGATGACGTCGGCGGCGGAGTTTGCATCCAAAGTCACAACGATCCAACCGTCCTGGCGCGCAAAGTCGATAATCTCCGCGTCGCTTGCAGTGGCTAGTCCTTTTTCCCCTACGTGGCCGACGCGACCCCGGCGGCATCGAGATGGTGGACTGTGGAACGCGGGATGAAGTCCTCCCCATCCTTCGGACCGAAATTTAGCCTTCTTAAGGTGGATCGCTGCCCGCAATACATTGTAGATAGATCCTTGTTGTTGGGCCTGAGGGAACAGTTTCCACAGGCCTTCTGTTCTTTCTTTTTTGCTACTTTTTTCTTTCTTCGTGCCTCGCTCTAGTTTTCCACAAAGAAATTTCGCGCCAGGATCGCCCAGGAACGACGATCGCCAACTCGATCGACCCACAACATACGCTACTTTGTCCCTCCTCAAGCGCATTTCACTTTCCCAAAGTAGATCGCCGCTGGCGTCTGATAGCCCAACGACTGATGCGGGCGTTCGTGATTGTAAAAAGTGAAATAACTTTTGAGGTTGGAGACTGCTTCCAGCACGTCGACGTAATCCTTCAGATAAACCTCCTCGTATTTCACCGTCCGCCATAAACGTTCGATGAATATGTTGTCGATCGCTCGTCCACGTCCATCCATGCTGATCGTGATGTCCTGCTCCTCGAGACGGTTCGTAAAAACCTCGCCGGTGAACTGCGCCCCTTGGTCGGTATTGAAGATCTCCGGCCGCCTCGTCGTCAACGCCCAGTCCAGTGCCGCCACGCAAAAGGCGCTCTCCAACGAAATCGATACTTCCCACGCCAGCACATAGCGGCTGAACCAATCCATGATCGCCACCAGATAAACAAATCCCTGCCGCAGTCGGATGTAGGTGATATCGCTGGCCCAAACGTGGTCCGGCCGATCGATCTTGAGGCTGCGCAGCCGATACGGATAGATCTTGTGTCCTAACCCGGGAACCGACAGCCGTGGCTTTGCATATATCGCTTCCAGCCCCATCTCCCGCATCAGCCGGCGTACCCGTTTCGCATTGACCGCGTATCCTTGCTCGCCGAGCCACCAACCCATCTTCCGGATTCCGTAGAACGGCGTCCGTGTGTATTGCTTGTCGATCAACCGCATCAATCTCAAATTCTCGGCCGTCTCCGGTTCCGCCTCGTAATACCACCCCGACCGCGAAACCCCCGTCAAGCGGCACTGCCGCCGTTCCAGCGTATTAGATTTAACTTCTCGAACCTTGCCAAGGTCCAGGTGTCGGTTCTGTTCCGGTAGACCGCTCCATCTTTGCCAGCGAGGGAGATTCCATCTATTCCTTCTTAAGAATGAGGTCCAGAACACGGGAATTGACTTATGCCCGACTATCGGGCATACTGATATTCAGACACTTCTGATGGGAGGTAAACATGGAATCGGCGAAAGTGGGGAAGCGGGGCGCAATCGTGGTCCCCGCCAAATTGCGAAGGCGTTTCGGCATTGAAGAGGGTACTGTCGTTACCGCGGAGGAACGAGAAGACGGCATTCTGATTCGCCCCGCCGTCGTGGTCCCGATCGAAAGGTACACTCCCGAGCGTAAGGCGGAATTTCTTCTCTCCAATGCGACCACTCGTGCGGATTACCGCAAAGCACGAAAAGAAGTTCAGAAGCTGGGCATAGACCCGGATTCGATTCCGCATCGACGGCCTGCATAGATGGACCGCCTGTTCCTCGATGCTAATGTTTTATTTTCGGCAGCGTACCGGTCCGATACAGGGCTTCTTGAGCTGTGGAAACTCAGAGAGGTTGTCTTGTGTAGCTCTCGCTACGCGCTGGAAGAAGCGAGAGCTAACCTTAGTAATGAAGTTCAAAGAACCCGGCTAGTGAGGCTGGAAGGAAAGGTTCGGCTCTTCGATGCGGGCGAGCGCGAACTTCCGCACGGGGTCGCCTTGCCAGAGAAGGACGTACCGATCCTACTGGCGGCCATCGAAGCTAATGCCACACATCTTTTGACTGGGGACATTCGGCACTTCGGATCCTTCTTCGGCAAGAGAGTCGAGGGCATCCTTGTCTTGCCTCCCGGAGACTACTTGAGACGGCACGGAGATTAGATGCGTGAGAGTTGGGGGCTTCTACGAAACCAGAGGTCCCTCGATGTTGCGACCCCAACTGGAGCGGCAAATGAGGGTCGAAAGCGAGAAAGGATGCTCTACCAGAGATATACTTGTTCTTGGGGGACTTTCCCAAACTTCATCCAAACCATTCAAATGATGCCCGACGGAGCCAAATGGAGGCAAGAGACGCAGAAGATCGTACTAACTCCCTCAGGATGAGCGTTTAAGCCATGTTTCTAATGCACTAGCGTGAGCCTCTTGTTGGTCGGTTACCGGTTTCTGGATCCGGCTATCTAGGTTCGAATCCTAGTCACCATAGACGACAGGGCGGCGCGATCGTTTGCAGAAGTCATGGGAGTCGCGTTCGTTGGGACAGCGGGAATGTTGTTCCACGGATTTGTCAGAAAGCATCTGACTTTGGCTGAACTCGAGGACGCAGTTGAGGAGTTGAGTAAGACAATCTGGCTTGCTCCGGCCGTTGTTGCTGAAGTGTTGAAGAAGGCTCGCGAGGCTGAGCGATGAAAAAGGAACAGATGGTGGGTACGAGGCTGCCTGACACAGTTGTTCGGGATCTTGAAGCAATAGAGGAAGTCGAGCAATCCGATCGCTCGACGACGGTAAGAAAACTTCTGTCTCGGGCGATACAGGACTGGAAGCTGGACCACTATTCGCGGCTGTATGGCGGCGGCAAGCTGACACTGGCACGTGCGGCCCGTGAGGCAGGAGTCTCACTCTGGGAAATGATGGATTACGTGAAAACCAAGATCACTGCACAGTACGATCTCGAGGATCTTCAGCGAGACCTGAAAGCTGTCGCCGCACGTGAAAGGCGGTAGTTGACTAGTCTTGTGGCCCGAGATGCGCATGGCAAGGTAGTCGGACGGTCGCGAAGTACCTGCGAAGCGCGTATGAAATCTTCAGTGACTGATCGAGTAGCCGTAGGCGCGAATGGTTTCCACGGCCTCGCTCCGGCTCCCGGCGTCCACCTGTTTTAATATTCGATGGATGTGATTCCTCACCGTAAACTCAGAAAGATTCAAGTGAGAAGCGATTTCCTTATTTGTGAGCCCTTTGGCGACGAGAGTGACCAATTGCTGCTGGCGCAAAGTAAGATCAGGTTTTGAGGCCGTGCGCTTGACAGGGGTCTCTTCGACCACATGAGCAACGAAGCGGAAGAGCGTCGCACAAAGCTGAGGCGGGCAGACGGCCTCCCCGCGGTAGACAGCGCGCACAGCGGCAACGAGTTCAGAAGCAGAAGCATCTTTCAACAAATAGCCCATCACGCCGGAACGGACGGCAGCCATGAATAGTTCTTCGTCGGGTTCCATGCCGATGAGGACGGCCTTATAAGCAGCTTTTCCTCCAGTTTCGCGAGCAATCTTTGCCGCAGGCCAGGTGGTTTGAAACGAGTCGATGAGGAGCACGTCGAATGGACTCTCCAGTACCTGATAAGAGGTTGCATCGGCTGGCTCGTCGTAACCGACGACGACAAGATCGGAACGCTTGCGGAGCAGTCGAATAAGCGCTTCGCGTAGCAGACGATTCATCATCATCAAAAATACGCGGATAGACAAAGATGGGACGATTTCGCTCACGGGATCCATTGTTTGCTCGGCTGCTGGGTGTTCCGACCGAGAGCGACGGCCCGGTCACGAATAAGCGAATGACCAAGTCATGGTCGGTGAGGCAATAAACTAAGCTTGAAGCCTAGCTATGTCAAGCGAAATTTATTGAATTGCCATAGCTAGTTTTTAGACGTGTTGCCGGCTCTACTCACCTAAATGTGGTCATTTCGCACGGGCTTCTCCGCATTTCAGTAGTGGCGGATTGCCCAGTCAATTTTGCGTAGTCGGCGTAGCGCCGCAGCCCCCAACGTACTGTAAGGCTTGGCCGACAGTTGACGACGACGAGAACCAGGTACATTTGATTGGGTCATTGTTGGTACCCATCACATTCTGCTTGGTACATGACCCAAGGCGTACTGATTACTTTAAATAGGCATTTTTTGAGTCTTCCCCTAACTAGCTGAAAAAAGGGACACTTACCGACTTGGTGGACCGACACTAACCTCGCGTGGAGTAGGCAATGGAAAAAGCTATCCGGGTCCTCGTGGCAAATCGTCCTCGGCTCATGCGGGAGCTCATACTCACAACGTTCGCGGACCAGCCTGACATCGAAATTGTCGGGGAAGTCGGCGACGAATCTGAGATTTCCGAGAGCATCAAGAGAACCCTGCCAAATTTCGTCGTCATCGCCCTCGACCACCCTGGCAGACGGCCGGCCATATGTGACGAGCTGCTCCGTGAACACCCGGAGGTGCGAGTCATCGCGGTCGCGCCGGAAAAGAACTTCGTCGTTTACTACTGGGCCTCGCTCAATATTCATTCCAACGATATTGAGGCGTCTGAAGAAGGAATTTTGACCGCGATGCGAAGCAGGATGGTCGCGAACGGAGCAGATTGAAAGACTGCACGCTCGGCCCTGGGGCGAAATTATGTTTGACTATAAAAAAATGAGAAAACTGGTCGGCCTGCTGGCTTTGGCCCTGATGTTTTGCGCGCAGGCCTGCCCACAGCGGCAATCACAAGGGAGTGCCGCGCAACGTTCCGGAACAGAAACTCCTGCGCGCGTACCTTTGCACTCGCCGGATATCATCTCGGACAACCTTGACCATGTAGCAGCGTCAGCTGACCAGATCCTCGAAGTTGTCAATAAAGAGGCTGGTTTGATGGTCGAGCTGAAGCGCCTTCTTGCACAGGACGCGGGAGTGAGCGGGCAGATCCTGGAAGAGTCCGATCTGATGGATGTAGCGGTAGCTGAACGGCTGCGGTCGGAGCTGCGCGCCCGCGTGCTCGCAACGCGCCTGCTTCAAAGGTACGGCTACCTCGTGCCGCGGTTGAACCCCGATTCCGACCTCGAAGCAGAACAAAAACTCGTGCGCCAGGAGCGGGCTCAGGTTCTCGCGCGTGCCGCCGAGCGCCGCGACAGCTTAGGTGAAACCGCAACTGCGCGCCGTAACGCCGGATGTGATCCGCGGAGCGTTCCAGATTGTGCGCTGCCTTCCTCTATCGTGGAGGATCGTGAGAATTTGCCGCCGAGCACGACTGCACCAGCGCGCGTGCCTCGTTCACAGGCACCACTTCAGCGGGCGGAAGAAGTTTCGCCCAATCAGACGCATCCGGATGGCATAACCCTATCGGATGACCAAGGCTCGGGATATCAGGGCAGAGCGGGGTCGCCTGAAACCATGCTCACTTCGACTCGCGTCGAGATGAACCCACCTCGGAACTACACACCACGTATGCCTGCATACGGGGACGGGGACACTCTCTCGGTTCCGCTGGCCACGCAGCCAGAGTATCAATCACTCTCGTCGCCGCAGTCGAACCAATGGTCGACGGACACAGGGATGCCAAGGTCAGACGGGAGCTTCGAACGGTACCCGCGTGAGCGCACTTCTTCTATCGCAGGCGCTGCTGTAGTGGAGCCGGTGAGGATGGTGCGTCGACCGAATCCGTACGCGGATGTGCCTTCCTTATATGACCTCTACGTGCAGGCAAGCACGACCAATCGGCCCCTTGAAAGATTTGGCCTCGATGTTTTCCGCAAAGGCGCGGCAAATCCAGATTATATCCCCATGGATCTTCCCGTCGGGCCGAGCTATGTAGTCGGACCAGGCGACAGTCTTTCGATCGACCTTTGGGGAGGGGTTTCACAACGTTTGCCTCGCACGGTGGATCGCGAAGGGCGCGTGGCTCTGCCAGAAGTGGGGCCAGTCCTGGTCTCCGGGCGAACACTTGGAGAGGCTCAGGAAATCGTGCAGCGCGCTCTCAGAACGCAGTTCCGAGACGTCTCTGCAGACGTTTCACTGCTCCGACTGCGCTCCGTGCGCGTCTATGTGGTGGGTGATGTTACTGCACCCGGTGCGTATGACGTGAGTTCGCTTTCCACCCCGTTGAACGCGCTGTTTGCGGCTGACGGAGTGACACCGCAGGGTTCCCTGCGGCGGCTTCAACACTATCGGGGAAAGCAGTTGATCGAAGAGGTGGACGCTTACGATCTGCTGCTCCACGGCATTCGCGGGGATCTGCAGCGACTTGAGAACGGTGACTCCCTGATGATTCCGCCGCTTGGCCCAGTGGTGACTGTGGAAGGGATGGTGCGCCGCCCAGCCGTCTACGAGCTGCGCAATGAGAAAACACTTCTAGATGTACTCGATCTTTCCGGAGGAATTCTCCCCGCGGCGGCCCTGCGGCACATCGAAGTCCAACGCTTGGTAGCGCATGAAAAGCGCACGATGCTGAGCGTGCAAATCAGCGACACCAGCGATTCTGAAGCGGTTCGCGCGCAAATGAGCGGGTTTGAAGTGCAGGATGGCGACGAGATACACATTTTTCCGATTGCGCCCTACAACTCCGCGTCGATTTACCTCCAAGGACATGTGTTGCGGCCGGGTCGGTACTCCTACAAGCCAGAGATGAAGCTTACGGACCTCGTGACTTCGTATGCAGATCTTCTTCCCGAACCTTCAGTTCTTTATGCCGAGATCATTAGGCTGCATGCACCCGATTACCATCCGGTCGTCGAGACTTTTGATTTGGCGACTGCTCTCGAACATCCCGATAAGGCACCAAAGCTTGAACCTCTCGATACGGTGCGCATCTTCGGGCGATTCGACTTTGAACCTGATCCCGAAGTGCTCATCACCGGCGAAGTCCGCGCGCCGGGACGTTATCGCACCTCAGGCCAGCAGCATTTGCGCGATGCGATTTTTCAGGCCGGAGGCGTGACGCCAGATGCATGGCTGGACTCGGCACAGCTCTTCCGTCGCCAGCCGGATGGGGCCACGCGAGTCTTTAGCATTAACTTGAACGATGCACTCGCGGGCGATCCTTTGAACAACGTTTTGGTCCAGCCGCGCGACCGGATCCTAGTGCATCGCCACCCCGAACAAGTTTCGCCGGCTAGTGTGTACGTAAGAGGTGATGTAGCTCGGCCGGGACGTTATCCACTGGCAGCCAACATGCGCGTATCCGATTTGGTCCAGTCAGCAGGTGGATTGTTGCGAAGTGCGAATCCCGATGCGGGGAACCTTACGCATTATGCGTTCTCTAACAATTCGTCGGGAGAGCGTACGCCGTCGGGGCACCAGGACCTAAGTCTGGCTGCGGCGCTCGCAGGAAAAGAAGACCAGAATTTAACGCTCCACGCTGGCGATGTGTTGACCGTGCCCCAACAGGCTGGCTGGAACGATATCGGTGCGACGGTCACCCTGCGCGGTGAGGTCCGCAAACCAGGCGTTTATGGCATCCGGGCAGGCGAACACGTGAGTTCGCTACTGAGTCGGGCTGGTGGGCTACTGCCTACCGCATATCCGCGCGCAGCGGTGTTCGAGCGGAACGAGGTGCGTGAACTTCAGCAGAGGAGTCGCCAGGAGCTGATTCAAAGGCTCGAGCAGGAGTCCACAACGGTGAAGACTTCGGCAACCACAACCGGAACCGAGGAAGCCGCATTGCAACAGGCTGCCATCCAGCAGCGCCAGCGCGTGCTGGACGCGCTACGGAAAGCGCCTGTATCTGGGCGGCTAGTGATCCATCTTCGCCCCGACCGCAAAGACTTTGGAGGTTCGCCCGACGACATCGAGCTTCGCGCCGGTGACTCGCTAACGGTTCCCAAGCAGCCTGGGGCAGTGCTGGTCATCGGGCAGGTCTACAACTCCAATGCCCTCACCTATACACCCGGAAGAAATGCGGGCTGGTATCTATCCCGCGCGGGAGGCCCTACAGAACTTGCGAACAAGGGAGGAATCTTCATTATCCGTTCCGACGGCTCCGTCACAGGTGGAAAGGAGGGCGGCTTCTGGTCAGGAAGTGTGCTCTCCTCATCCTTGGGTCCGGGCGACACGATCGTGGTGCCGGAGAGGCCGGTTCTTGGAAGCAGCAAGTTGAAAAATGTTCTGTCGGTTGCACAAATCGCGTCATCTGCTGCATTGGTTGCGGCCGTAGCCATTCCGTGAGGACGGATGAACTCGAGGCCCCTGATGGCGATTCTCGGAACAACGCTACTATTCGGCGTGGGAAAGGTTAGCGTGTCGCGCGCACAGGAACAAGGGACGCGGCCAGCGGCATCGAAACCGGTTTCGGAGAAGGACGGACCTTCTTCAAAGACCGATGTGTCTGCGGAAGCGAACGCTGTCAGGAAAACGTCTCAGGAAACGCAAACAGGATTGGTGGGAAGGTTCATCGGTGATCAGCGAGAAATTTGGACGAGTCCTGCGAGACTTCGGTTTTCCGATACGGATTGGCTCGTTCCGCTCAGTGGTATCACGGCCGGGCTTTTCGTGACCGACCGCGATTTCAGCAAGCACTTGTCACAAAATCCCACGACGATTAGTCATTACAAAACACTATCAAACGCTGGTGTGGCAGCACTTGTTGGTGGGGCAGGCGGTATGTGGGTGATGGGTCACGTGAGCCACAATGAGCACTGGAGCGAGACCGGTTTCCTCGCTGGCGAAGCGGCGTTGAACAGTCTGGTAGCGGTCGAGTCATTCAAGTACACGCTGAGGCGCGAACGACCGTATCAGGGCGATGGCAGCGGGCCATTTTTTCAGAGTGGCGGCACTTCGTTTCCGTCTGAGCATGCCGCAGCAGCATGGTCCGTGGCTGGGGTAATCGCCCACGAGTATCCCGGCCCTTTCACCAAGATCATGGCGTATGGCTTGGCTTCTTTGGTAAGTGTCTCGCGCGTGAAAGGGCATCAGCATTTCCCCTCAGACGTGGTTGTCGGCAGCGTGATCGGTAACCTCGTCGCACAAGACATTTATAGCAGGCACCACGATTTTGAGCTGGGCGGCGGAGAATGGAGATCGATCAGTCAACTCTTTCGTGGCGATGGAAACTCGTCCCCTGCAAATCAGGGTTCGCCCTATGTTCCCCTCGATAGCTGGATCTATCCGGCCCTCGACCGCTTGATAGGGATGGGTGTGATTGATAGCGGGTTTACTGGGGTTCGGCCATGGACACGCAGCGAATGCGCACGAATTCTGACTGAAGCTGCAGACAAACTTGACAAAGGACCTGCGGAAGCACAAAGGATTTATCAACTTCTTGAGACGGAATTTAAGGAAGATCTAGAAGGCGCAGGCGCAGCGTCGCCATTTGGTGCACGACTCGAGTCTGTATACACTCGTTTTACAGAGATTTCCGGTGAGCCGCTTACGAACGGTTACTATTTCGGTCAGACTTTCATTAATGATTTTGGCCGGCCGTATGAACGACGGTTCAATTCTGTCACCGGGTTTTCCGCGTGGACCACTGCAGGCCGTTGGGTCGGGTATGTTCGGGGCGAGTACCAGCAAAGCCCTTCCGCACCCGCGCTCCCAGAGGCGGCGCGATTAGCAACGTCCGAAGCCTTTCCATTCCTGGCCCCACCTCCAGCCACGCCCACACCATCGATTCATCAGTTTCAGCTTCTTGACGCTTACGTCGGGTTGAATCTCAATAATTGGCAAGTCACTTTTGGCCAGCAGAGTCTGTGGTGGGGACCCGGCAACGGCGGTCCGATGCTATTTAGCAACAATGCTCCGCCGATAAAGATGTTCCGTGTCAACCGCGTCACACCGTTGGAACTGCCCCGCTTTCTCCACTGGCTGGGGCCGATGTGGACGGAATTCTTCTTCGGCCAATTGGCGGGACATGAATTTCTATTTAATCCTTCTGGGCTCGTCGGGCAGTACGGTCAATCACTCGATCCGCAGCCTTTTATTCACGGACAGATGATCAGTTTTAAGCCGACGCCTAATTTTGAGTTCGCTTTTTTCCGCACTACGATCTACGGCGGACCCGGTTATCCACTCACGATCCACCATCTAATCAGCAGCCTTTTCACGACCGGCAACGAATTGGCTGGCGGTCCCTCGAAGCCCGGAGACCGCCGCTCGGGATTGAGCTTTAGCTATCGCTTACCCGGCCTACGCAATTGGCTAACGCTTTATGGCGACGGCTTCACTGATGACGAGTTTTCCCCCATCGCTTATATTGATGTCTCCTCGTGGCATGCCGGCCTCTATCTGTCACACTTCCCCGGCGTCTCGCGCCTGGATCTTCGACTCGAAGGCGCTTACACCGATGTGCCCGGAGGAATAATCGCTAACACCAAGCAGCCAGGGTCTTTTTATTCAAATTCGACCTGGCGTAACGGTTACACAAACAAAGGAGACTTGATTGGTAGTTGGGTTGGGCGGGGCGGACAAGGTGCGCAAGCTTGGTCGAACTATTGGTTTAGCCCACGCAACCGTTTGCAGTTCTATTTCCGCCACCAAAAGGTTAGCCAGGAGTTCATTCCTGGTGGTGGCTCGCTCACAGACGCGGGCATTCGGACCGATTATTCGTTGCGTTCGAATCTCAGTCTCTGTGTTTCCATACAACACGAGCGTTGGCTGTTCCCCGCGATTCAGCCGAACGCAGCCCGCAATGTGACGGCCTCGGTCGGAATTTCATTCGAACCACAAAAGATCCTTGGACCTTCCAAAACCGATACAGCGTCTGCACCGGCCGTACAAGGAGGGCGCCCGTGAATTCCGGAGGCAGCGCTCCCGTTCGGCAGCCTGTGCCAGTGTTGCCGGAACACGACTTCCCGGCGCCCAGGCCGGAAGAAATGCCACAAAGTAGCGGAAACTCGGTTGTACACCTGCAGCTTCTTTGGCAACATCGCCGGCTGTTGGCCCAAGTCGTCCTTTTTGGGTTCCTGGGCAGTGCGCTGCTCGCATTTTTGATCCCAGCGCGGTACGAATCCACAACTAGGCTCATGCCTCCCGATAACAATCAGGCAGGGGGACTGGCCATGGCAGCGGCGGCGATCTCCGGAGGTGCCGGAGGTCTGGGTGGCATCGCCAGCGACGTGCTCGGCCTCAAAAGTACAAGCGATATCTTTGTCGGCATCCTCTCGAGCCGCACAGTTCAGGACAAACTGATTCAAGAATTCGCCCTGAAAAAGCTTTACTGGGATCGCCGCATGGAAGATGCGCGCAAGGATCTGGCGAAACATACCGACATTTCCGTGGACCGCAAGAGCCAGATCATTATGTTGACTGTCACCGACCATGACCCGAAACGCGCCGCCTCTATGGGCGAAGCATATGTCGCCGAACTTAACCGGCTTGTCGCGGAATTGAGCACGTCATCTGCAAGGCGGGAGCGCATCTTCCTAGAAGAGCGGCTAAAAGCCGTGACTCGAGATTTGGAGGCGGCGGAGAAAGCCTTCAGTCAGTTCTCGAGCAAGAACACTGCAATTGACATCAAGGAACAGGGCAAGGCCATGGTAGAAGCGGCTGCCACGTTGCAGGGACAATACATCGCGGCTCAATCAGAACTTGAAGGGCTCAAGCAGATCTACACCGACAACAATGTGCGCGTCCGCTCAGTGAGCGCGCGCATTGCGGAGCTGAAACGCCAGCTCGAAAAACTCGCCGGAAAAGGCGAACAAGCTTCAGAGCCATCCGATCAGTAAGGTGCAGGAGGTTAAGGAGATTCCCACCGTGAAGGTGCTTGACTCCCCGAATATTCCGGAGAAGAAGTCGTTTCCTCCGCGGCTAGTGATCGCTTTCCTGGGAATGACGTTGGCTTTTGCATCCGCTTCGACTTGGGTATTTGCAAAGCGGGCGTGGAACGAAACGGATTGGAACGATCCGCGGAAGGTGCTGGCGCAGGAAGTCTTCACGACGGTGAAATCGCGCCTTCCGAAGTTCTCGAGGAATGGCATGGGGACCCATAGTAGCAGTGAGAGTTTGTCGAGTGGCATTCAGCGGCCCTCAAATGAAGATGACCGCACGGAGTTGAAGTAGACTCATTTTTTGTCGTACGTTGTTAATTCTAAATGGGTTAGGTCACACACGCCCCTGTAAGTGACGGGGCGAAGCTGTCCAAGTGACGGTTGCGAGGGGCAAACAGTATGGCGACCCCGGGTATCGACACATCGAATTACTATAACTATCCGACTATGGGCCCCAGCTTTTTCGAGCCGCTCTGGTACGCGGTTTACACCAGTGCAAATCACGAGAAGCGGGTCACACAGCAATTGAGCCAACGTTCTATCGAGCACCTCCTGCCGCTCTACGATTCAATACGGCGCTGGAAAGACCGCCGCGTCCACCTTCAGATGCCCCTGTTTCCGGGCTATGTCTTTGTGCGCTTCGCGCTCCGTGACCGTTTGCAAGTGCTGCAAATCCCCAGCGTCGTCCGCCTGGTCAGCTTCGGGGGTCACCCCGCTCCGTTACAGGAAGAAGACATTCGTGCCATACAGAACTGTTTGAGCCACTGCAATCGCGTCGAACCATATCCTTACCTGCAAGTCGGGCGTCGTGCCAGAGTCAAGAGCGGGCCCTTGGAAGGGCTGGAGGGTATCATCCTCCGCCGGAAGAACAAGACGCGTTTCATCCTTTCGTTCGAGCTGATCATGCGGTCGGTGGCAGTTGAGATTGAGGAGACTGAGCTTGCGCCGGCCGTCTGAGGCCCTGCTGTGCCAGGCCGAAGATTCTGGGCCTCTCGGGATGCTTTCCTAAATTTTGAACAAGCGCCAAAGCAGTGACCGCTCTACAGACCATCATGGAGAACGCCCCTCAATTGAACACTGAGGAGAAATTGAGCGTGCCGTCTGCCGTCGCTAATGGAAACGGGCGGGCGAACGGCGGGCTGCGATCAATATTCGCTACTATGCCGGCTGGCTCCAGGCTGACGCAGGTCGGCTATAGCGTGGTGGACCAGGCACTAGCCGTGGGAGGCGGATTTCTGGTCAACGTGGTTCTGGCGCGCACGCAGAGCAAAGAAGAATACGGGATGTTCGCGCTCTCCTATTCGGTTTACCTGTTCCTTACAAGCTTACACAATGCTGCCATTCTAGAGCCGTACACAGTCTACGGGTCCGGGAGATACCGCGAACGTTTCTCCGAGTACCTGCGGCTGATGGCGCGCAGCAATCTCGTGCTAGGTTTCCTGCTGACGGGGATTCTCCTGCTGATCTGCTTGGCGCTTTCGTGGGCCGCTCCACAGTTGATGTCGCGTGCGCTGTTTGGTCTTGCATTGACGGTAAGTGTCCTATTGTCAGGCATATTCTTGCGCCGCGCTTTTTACGTGCAACGACAACCGGCGCTTGCCGCAGGGAGTTCGCTGGTGTTCTTTCTTACCGTCGCGTGCAGTCTGTGGCTGACGACCAAGGCGCACCGGCTCGATAGCTTCACCGTCTTCCTGATTCTGGCCCTGGGCTGGATCGCGGCAGGCGCGGCATTTGGAAGAAAACTCCCGTTCGGGAAGCCCGCACCGCCCTTCGTCGCACTGGAACCTCAGTACTGGCGGGAACATTGGAAGTACTCCAAATGGGTTCTCGCAACCGCCTTCTTGTTTCAGTTGACAACTCAGGGGTATTACTGGCTTGTTGCAGGATTTCTCTCCACAAAAGACGTGGCCGAGCTTAGGGTCATATATCTTCTGGTCTCGCCGATAGAACAGGCTCTCATAGCGGTATCTTATCTAATGGTTCCTGCACTGGCGGCGCGGCGTTCTTGCCGATGGTCTTGTGGATAGGAAACGCGATGAATCACGGTCTCAATGCGGTCGAGAAACCACGGTTCGTTTTCTGGGCATATTTGACTAGCGCCGCTGCGACGTTTGTGGGGGGGATCCCTCTTGTGATGCACTTCGGCTTGTGGGGTGCCGTCTATGGAATGGTGGTTTCTGGAGTGGCGTTTACGATGGCTGTCGCGGTTGGATTCTTTTTCAACGTTTACGTGAAAGCTTGCCGAATCGTTGCGCCGACCTTGCATTTGGGCCCTCCGCCCGGGCCGCTCGCGGAGAATAAACCATGAGGCTCTTCATGGTGGGGCATTCATTCCTGTCCGCCTACAACCAGGCCAAATATGCCGCGATGAAGCAACTCAATCCGGAGCTGCGTCTGCGCCTGGTGGTGCCGAGCCGCATGCGGTTACGGTTTGGGTTTTTGACGCACGAGGTGCATCCTGGGCTGCGCCCAGAAGAGGTCGTGCCGCTCATGGCTCGGTTCACGGGCTGGCAAGAGCACATGACTTACCTTCACAATCCGGTGCGCTTCGCCGCGGTGCTGCGCGATTTTCAACCGGATGTGATCCATATCGAGGAAGAGCCGCACGCACTGATCACGGTGGAAACTATTGCACTGCAAAGAATATTCGCTCGCAATGCAGTGGTGACAGTGCACGAGTGTGACAATATTCTCCGGCCGCGGCGCTTTCCGCTGGGGGCGATCAAGCACGCATTGCGTGCCTATTCGCTGCGGCGGATTACGGCGGCGCTTTGCGCCAACCAACGATCGACGGAGCTTTTGCGGGCGGAAGGATATTTCCGAGGTTTCATTGAGATTCTTCCTCAGTATGGCTTTGACGCAACTGAGCTTCACCCGGGCAATGAGCCGAAACTGCGCGACGAGCTGGGCTTGCAGGAAGGAGTAGTGGTCGGCCACGTCGGCAGGCTGGGGGAAGAAAAGGGCCTGCGGTCGCTGATTGAAGCACTCGGCCGGCTTCAGGCATTTCCCTGGAAGCTGCTGCTGTTGGGTGCTGGACCTCTCGATCGGGAAATTCGCGAAAGTTGGATGCCCAAATTTCCGGGTCGGATCGTTCTTGTACCGGCAGTGCCATTGAACCAAGTGGCGCCGTATTTCCGCTGCGCGGATATTTTTGTGCTGGCCTCCTATTCCATGCCGAACTGGCAGGAACAATTCGGGGCCTCGCTGGCGCAGGCGATGCTGACGGGCATTCCCTCGATTGGGTCTACAAGTGGCGCTATCCCAGAGGTCCTTGGCCCCGGGGGCATAATCTTCAAGGAAAAGCAGACGGATGACTTGGCGCGTGCGCTTGAGGAATTGCTCGCTTCTCCGGCCCGCCGGCAGGAGCTCGGTGCCTTGGGACGGGAGTTTGCGCTGCGGAACTACTCTAAAGAGGTCGTTGCCGCCCGTTACTTGGCCGCCTTCGAACGCGCGCGGACCGTGCGAAGCAGTGCTTCCACGGACGCTTCCATAACGATCAAACGGACAGAAGCGGAGCGGGATCCAAGCGTCTAGCTTGTAAAACTGACGCCAAGAAACTAGGAAGATCTCGCGACAATGCTCAATCGTATTGTACTCACGTTGGTTTTCACGCTGTCGTTCTTGGAGTTTATGGCCCACGACCTGACTCTGACCCTCCAGCTCGTGCCCTTGATCCTTTTTGCTGTGCTTGTTTTCTTCAAGGTGCTCTGGTCGGAATCGGTTCTCAAGGCAGTGGGATCTCTGTTCGACCTTGACGGGCTGTTGTTCGTGTTTTTTCTCTCCGCATTCATCGTGGCGCCCTCGCTGGCGTCGGACTATGAAAAGTCCCCCACATTCTCGCTGTTTCTTTGCCTGTGCCTGGTTCTGGCGCGGCTGTACATGGCCGTTGTGCCGATTCCAGAAGTTCTCGAGGCGTTTTTCTGGTCGGGACTGCTGTCGATCGGAATCTTCGTACCTTTGTCTTTTGCGGGCTTCATGCAGTCCATGGCGACGTTTGAGCGATTTTCGCCTTTTAGTTTTCACCCCAATCTACTGGGCTTTCTGCTCGTGGGGTACCTTTGCGCGATGGTTTGGAAGTTCATGACGGGCGGCTGGCGCCTGAAGATTCTCACGGGGCTGGTTGGTTCGGTTTATCTCATCGTGATCTTTTTTGCCTCTTCGCGGTCAGCGATCGTAGCGATTGCCGCAGGGTGCGTTTTCATTGTGGTTATGGAGTTCTTGCGCGCAACAATTCAACAACGCAAAAGATTCATGCAAATGAGCCTTCTTGTAACATCAGCGTTGCTACTGGTAATTGTTGTGTTTGTCCAGAATTCCGAGCGGGCTGCCAATGCCTTCAACTTTTTCGATCAAGTCTTGCAGCTCACCAACGACTATCGCGGAGTCGGCACAGGTTTCTCCGGCCGACTGGACCGGTGGCAACAAGTTATGCACAGATTCTCTGACGGCACATTTCTGGTAGGAAAGGGGATTAGATACACAGATCTTTCGGAATCCCAAGCGATTGATAATAGCTATTTGGTGATTCTCTACGAGGTCGGAGTGGTTCCCCTCATTTTGATCATGTGGAGATATCTCAGCATTCTGCGAAGATTTCTCAGGGCTTACTTGCGAACCGACGACCAGGTTGAGCGACGCTTCTATCTAGCTGGCGGATTGTTGCTGGTAGTGCTTCTGGTGTCCAACTTCGCGGAAAGATATCTCTTTGGAGTGGGCAATCCTTATTCATTGATCGCGTTCTTGTTGTTTGCATCCCCGACAAACCAAGTGGATCGCTGCTTTAACGCTTCGATGAGCGATTTAACATTGCAAAGGCCTCGTGCGAACTGCCCAGCGGCAAGTTCTCACCTGTCTTCTTGACAGACAGTCATCTATCACGACTCAGCTCCATGCGCAACATTCCCGCAGAGATGATAGACGCACCCGCGCTTTCGAGCGAAAGTGCACTTGGAAGACTAGCTCGCTTTCCTCTGAGGTTGGTGCCGCCTGCCATGGTCGTGCCCGTGCTGACCGGAAAACTTCGTGGCAGGCGGTGGATCGCAGGCTCCGCGATACATCGGTGCTGGCTTGGACTTTATGAGCGCGAGAAGCAGGAGCTAATCTCGCAGGAAGTTAGCCGCAACACTGTTTTCTATGACGTAGGCGCTAATGTCGGGTTTTATTCCCTCCTGGCTTCGGCACTAGTCGGTCTGGGAAGGGTATTCGCTTTCGAGCCGGCCCCCAGGAATCTTGGCTATCTCAGGAAGCATCTCGAACTCAATTCTGCTACGAACGTGGAAGTACTCGAGCTTGCCGTGAGTGACAAGAACGGTGTCACGCGATTCCATGTCGAGCCGTCCGGTCTCATGGGTCATCTCTCGAGTGACGGTGCCATAAGGGTTCCAACTGCGACTTTGGATTCCCTCGTAGTCGAGGGTAGGATTCTTCCACCTGACTACATCAAAATGGACATCGAAGGTGCCGAGTTGCTGGCTCTTCACGGCGCCACCGAGACTGTCCAGCGATACCGACCAGTGATTTTCTTGGCCACACACAGCCCTGAAGTCCACGTCGAATGTTCCCGATTGCTCGAATCGTGGGGATACGAGTGCACGGTTCTAAATGGCCAAAGCTCCGAAATTGTCGCAAGGTCCAAGTTCCAACAATAAAACACAAGCATGGATCACCGACTCTGCTTAGGGGCGGTAATCAGCGTGACCCAATTACCATTGTTCTAGCTGCTGAAGAGGAGATGACTCTCGTGAACGTGTTGACCAAGCTTGAGGCTGTTGGTGATCTGTCCCGAATGGCGCTGAGAATGGCAACGTCCCCGCGTGATGTGCTTGCGACTTATCGTACTTCCTTATGGAGAGGGTCTGTACCGACTGTCGATCACAGGTCCCTTATGAAAGATGTGGCATACCCTTTGGTGGTGTTTCCAGCTGATGATAAGTACGGCGACATGACGTGGCAGGAAGTCGTAATTGTTTGCTTGCTGGTCAGGCAGTTTCAGCCCAAACGTATCTTTGAGATTGGCACCTTTATGGGCAAGACGACCTACCATCTGGCTGCAAATTCGGGTGATGACGCTCGTATATTCACACTCGATCTGCCAGAGACGGAATTCTCGCAGGCCATTGCAGAGATCCCATACGACCAAGAACTATTGCGCGAGGGCAAGCGTCAAGAGGTGGGGTACTATTACAAGAGGTCGCCCTTCCGCGACAAGGTAACTCAGCTCTTTGCAAACTCCGCGACGTTTGATGAGAGTCCTTACGCAGAATCCATGGACATGGTGTTTGTCGACGCCGACCACTCGTACGCCAGTGTCCTGAGCGACACTAAAAAGGCGTTCAGAATGATCCCCAAGGGAGCTTCCGGCAAGGTGATTCTGTGGCACGATCTGCGCCCGCACAGCGCAGTTGAGCGCGCAATGGTGGAATTGTGCGATCGCAGTAAGACCTTTCACATCAAGGACACAGCGCTTGGCGTATACGTCTCGCAGTAAGGATCGAGGAAGCGAAACGGGGCCGAAGTTAGGCCTTCAACAGAGAAATGCTGGAGAAGTGACTCAAATGTTGGACAGCAGGTAGCCAGGGCGTCCCGCCCACCGTTATGTCTCACGTAAGAGCCTATGCTAAGTACCTATATTGTTGGATACTCGGGATCGGTGTCCGTTCCGAGCAGCCGTATGCAACCCACATTCCGGTTCTAATTGGAGTGGCCGCTGCATGCCTCCCGCAAAAGGTAGTCGAGTTCGGGTCAGGCGATTTCAGTACACTAACATTTCTGAACCAGACGGTATTCCCTAGCGTTCTCCGCGTCGACTCCTATGAAAACAATCGGGACTGGATACGGCGCATGCAAGTTAAGCTCTCAGGCAATCCGCGTGCTGCCTGCCATTTTTTCGAGGGAAGAATGAGGGACGCAATATCCTGCGATAACCTCGCGGCGGCCGATTTGATTTTCATCGATGACTCTCCGAGCGGGTGGGAACGTGCGCATACTGTGAAAGAAGTGGCGCGTATTTGCAGTGAGCGGTCAATCACGATAGTGCACGACTACGATCTGCCCGCGATTCGCATCGCCTGCCGAAAGTTCGAGCATCGAGTTGCATTTACGTCGTTCACTCCACAAAGTTGCGCGGTCTGGAACGGTAATCCCGACCGAAAGGTGCTTCTGGAAGGCGTTGTTCAGAAGCTCGAAGAGAACGCGTCCTGCTTGAGTGTTACTGATGCGCGGGGCTGGGCGAAGGTATTCGCTGTTGTAGAGCATCTCGCCGGACAATCTAACGCCGATTTGACGATAGAGCAGGCAGAAGAGAGAAGACTTGTATCAAATGATTCACAGTGCTGACCATCCCGGTAGCGCCGTGGAGGTACCTTCCGTTGGGAGACGATCCAAGACGGCAGAGAAGAATAGTTGCTTCCTCTGTGGAGGAGCACTGGAAGTAAGTGAAGCCGCCTTATCGGATACGCGGTTTGGCAGCTCAGGATCGTATGACATCCATCGATGTGTTCATTGCGGTCTGGAACAGACATTTCCCACTCCGTCCGCATCCGAGCTCAAGGAGCTTTACGAGACTTACTATAATTTTGGGGGAGAGACAGGCACACGTTACACGCGTTGGAGAGAACGATTTCTCTTTTCTTTCCTTTATCGGCTGTGGATATGGCTCGATGGCGACGTGGCCTTTCACCAGCGGCGCGGCGTGGGTCGGCTTCTAGATATAATTCAATCCCGTGAAGGGCTACGATGTCGCGGTACTGTCCAATGTACTGGAGCACTCGCTCGATCCGCAGAAAATGTTGAGGGATGTGCAGCGAATTCTTGCGCCGGGTGGCCAGGTGTGGATCAGTTGTCCGAATAATCAGAGCTGGCTGCGGAAGGTATTCGGTGCGTCGTGGCTTAACTGGCATGTGCCTTTTCACCTTTTTCATTTTTCGTCGAAGACTCTGCGACGATTGCTCGAAGATGCGGGCTTTGTAAAAATCGAATTGAGCCAAATCACTCCTGCACTATGGGTCACCCAGTCTCTCCTCGTCTTTTTTTTTGCGAGGAAGGGCAAGAAGACCCCCCAGACCCAGAA
>Ga0193731_1000015_pt1 | contig 54428 bp, 52 predicted proteins | sample U1a2metaG_FD_144920 | JGI IMG/M metagenome (GOLD analysis project Ga0193731, IMG submission 144920) | Soil microbial communities from a riparian zone of the East river system, Colorado, United States - U1a2 | ecosystem: Environmental > Terrestrial > Soil > Riparian zone | place: USA: East River...
TGGCGAAGATCGAGAGGATCGCCATGATGGCGACGCCCTTGACGACGCTCGGGTCGCCCAGGTGGTCGTTGAACACTGCGCGCGCGGCGTCCACTGCGTAGGACAGTGGATTCGCGGCTGCAATGTTTCGAAGCCACTGCGGGGCGAGGCCCAGCGGGAGCAGCACTCCCGAGAGCAAGAGGATCGGAAGGCTGGACGTGAAGATGAGAGGCGCGTAGCTGTCCTCACTGCGCACCCACAACGCCACCGCGTATGCAATTGATGCAGTCAGCAAACCGATCAGACCAATCAGCGCCAGGACCACTACCACTCCGATCGGGTGGATGCTCAGCCCGAAGGGCAGGGCGAGCAGGATCAGGATCAGGGACTGAATGACGATCGAGACGATGTCGCGGAGCGCTCGCCCGAGCAGCAGCGCAACCCGGCTCACCGGTGTCACCCTCAGGCGCTCGATCACCCCCATGCGCAGCTCGGCGATGAGGCTGAACCCGACACCCGCCGCTCCGAACATGCCCAACTGGACCAGGAGGCCGGGAACGAAAACGTTGTAGGCGCCCCCTGAAGGAAAGCCAGGCGTTTTCGCAATCGAGCCGAGCAGCGGCGCGAACAGGATCAGGTAAAGGAGGGGCTGAACCACTCCGATCACAACCCATACGGGGTTGTGGACGAACAGGCCCCAGTAGCGGCCGAACACCAGCCACGTGTCACGCAGGACTTTCATCGGCTCTCGACCACCTTCACGCCGCTGTCTCGCGAAGGGAGCGGCCGGTCTTGCGCAGGAAGACGTCGTCAAGGCTTGGACGGTGAAGCCCGATCGTCACCAGATGAAGCCCTGCTGAGTCGAGCAGGCGCAGGATCGTTGGCATCGCGGCCTCGCCGTGGTCTACATAAAGCCTGACGAGGCCGTCTTCAGTCGACGCCTCGCGCACGAACGGCTGGTCCTTGACAAGCTCCAGGGCGCGATGCTGGTCGCCGGTGACGCTGAATGTCACCAGGTCTCCTGCCACCTCGCGCTTGAGCTCGTCCGGTGTCCCCTCGGCGACGATCTTGCCGTGGTCGATGATGGCGATGCGGTCGCAGAGAGCGTCGGCCTCGTCGAGGTAGTGGGTGGTGAGAAATACTGTTGTGCCGCGGTCGTGCATGCGGCGAACCTCGTCCCACACTCGTGCTCGGCTCTGTGGGTCGAGACCGGTGGTCGGCTCGTCGAGGAAGAGGAGCTGCGGATCGTGCACCAGCCCGAGCCCGATGTCGAGGCGGCGTTTCTGCCCGCCTGAATAGGTTCCCACCTTGCGATCGGCGCACGACTCGAGCTCCAGCATCTCGATGAGCTCGGCCGCGCGCTTCTTCGCGGCGTTCAACGGCATTCCGTATAGCCGGCCCTGGAACACCAGCTCCGTGCGGCCGATGATCTCGCGGTCGGAGCCGCCCGCCTGGCCCACGTAGCCAATCCCCTCACGCACCTTGTCCTGCTGTTTGAGAAGGTCGTACCCGGCCACAGTGGCCGTGCCTCCGCTGGGCGGTAGGAGCGTCGCGAGCATGCGAAGTGTGGTCGTCTTTCCGGCGCCGTTGGGACCGAGAAAACCGAAGATCTCGCCAGTCCTCACAGCCATGTCGACTCCGACAACCGCCTCGACCGTCCGGTTGCGCGATTTGAAGAGGCGCCGGAGCCCGCGAGTCTGGATCACTTGGGGTTCCACCTCGATATTCTCGCCGGTTACCCTGTCGGGACACATGGCGTCAGCATTCCGCGGCTGGCCGGAGGAGTTCCAGCGCTTCTTCATCGGCCTAGAGCTCGACAACTCCAAGCGCTACTTCGAGGCCAATCGCAAGGTCTACGAGGACGCCGTCAAGGCTCCGATGGTTGCGCTGATCGACTCGCTTGCCGACGAGTACGGTGAGGGCAAGGTCTTCCGAGCCAACCGCGACATCCGGTTCTCGAAAGACAAGTCGCCGTACAAGACGAACATCGCCGGCACAGCAGGCATGGGAGGTCATGGCGGCTACATCTCGCTAGACGCGCGCGGCCTCACTGTCGCCGCCGGCCGCTACGAGATGACGCCGCCACAGGTCGTCAAATATCGAAAGAAGGTCGCGGCTGATGTCACCGGTGCGCCGCTCGCCGCCATCGTCGCCAAGCTTGAGAAGGCAGGCTACGGAATCGGTGGCGAAGCCCTCAAGCGCGTACCCAGCGGCTGGCCTCAAGACCACCCGAGAGCTCGCCTCCTGCGGCACAAGATCCTCTATATCTACAAGAACTTCGGCTTGCAGCCATGGCTCGGCAGTAACGCCGCGCGTAAGCAAGTAGTCAAGGTCTTCAGCGATGCTGATCCCCTCAACGATTGGCTAAAACGAAACGTCGGCTGAGGCCGGCCAAACACCGGAAGGCTGTCCCAGCCGTCGAAACGTGGTCGCGCCCCTGGTGGCGCGGCGCTGTCTTCTATCAAATCTACATTCGAAGCTTCGCTGACTCAAACGACGACGGCATCGGCGATCTTCAGGGAATCATCTCCCGGCTCGAGTATGTCAAGCGCCTTGGCGTCGACGCCATCTGGATCACCCCGTTCTATCCCTCGCCGCAGAAGGACCACGGCTATGACGTGGCCGACTATTACGACGTCAATCCTGAGTACGGAACGTTGAAGGATTTCGACGAGGTCGTCTCCAGGGCCCACGCGCTCCGTCTGAAAGTCCTGGTCGACCTCGTCCCCAACCACACGTCCGACCAGCACCCATGGTTCCAGGCGGCCCTCAAGTCTCCGGATGATCCGCACCGATCTCTGTACTACTTCGCCGACGGCAAGCCAGATGGCTCGCCTCCCAACAATTGGGAGTCGGCGTTCGGCGTGCCTGCATGGACGAAGGATGACCGGAGCGGGCAGTGGTACATGCACCTCTTTGCGCCAGAGCAACCCGACCTGAACTGGTGGAATCCCAAGGTGCCGAAAGAGTTTGAAAAGATTCTGAAGTTCTGGCTTGATCACGGCGCCGACGGTTACCGAATTGATGTCGCGTCTGCGCTTTTCAAGCGAAAGGACCTCGCCGACAGACCCACGGTCAAAGACCCGGTCACCGGCCAGCCCAAGCTCGATGCCACTTTCAAGATGATCGATCAGCCCGAGGTGCACGAGGTGTATCGAGCATGGCGCCGCATCCTCAACCAGTACCAACCTCCCCGAGTTCTCGTGGGCGAGATCTTCGAGCCTCGGCGACAGGCGCGCTACATCCTTCCTGACCAGCTCGACATGGCCTTCGCCATGGTCAGGGCGCGTTGGAATGCAGCGCTGTGGAAGCGGTCGATCGAGGTGGATCAACGAGCTTCACCCGGGCCCGTTGCGGCCCCAAGCTGGACCCAATCCAACCACGATGTGGTCCGCCACGTCACGCGGCTGGGCGGCGGCTTCATGGGTCGCGCTCGCGCTCGCGCCGCGCTGCTTCTCCTGCTCGGACTGCCTGGCCAGGCCTTCCTGTATCAAGGCGAGGAGTTGGGCCTCGAGGAGGTCGACGTTCCGCCTGACCAGCGGCAGGACCCGGTTTTCATTCTCAGCGGGGGCAAGGAGGCGGGGCGAGATGGCTGCCGCGTTCCAATGCCGTGGTCAAGGGGTCTTCCGAACGCAGGTTTCTCAACAGTGGCTCCATGGCTGCCGACGCCTCCGGGCTGGGACCGTTATGCAGTCGACGGTCAGGACGGGTCGGCCGGCTCGATGCTCACCTTCTACCGGCGTGTGCTCGCCCTTCGACGTCAGCTGGTGGGGATTCTGCCGAACCAGGTCAGATGGTGCCCCGCACCTCAAGGTGTCCTGGTCTATGAGCACGGCCGCTTGACAGCGGCCGTCAACTTCCTTGGCCGTCCTGTGCAGCTTGCCTCGCGCGGCAGGCTCCTCATCGCCACCCATCCACTGGCGAGCCACAGCAAAGGCCGGCTGATTCTCCCGGCGAACTCCGGCGCCTGGCTCGACAACCTGGCGCCGTGAGAGGCGTTGCCTGACGAGCTCCGGTAGCCAGGCTATCGGCTCATGGTTGGCGCATCGCCCAGCCGATCGGACAGCCCTCGGTTATCGCTAGCATCCGGGCGATTTTTCGATCGGCCGGTATAGCCGCATTGCCCCGCGGGCGGTGCGGCCTTAACTGCCGCATAACCTACCTGCGGTCAGCAACCGGTAATCTTCCGTTCATGGTGGTGGGGGTCCAGATGGATCCGGATGAAGCAGGCCCGAATCCGGTCCCGGAGGCGCCCCGGTACCTCAACCGCGAGCTCTCACGACTCGATTTTGACGAGCGCGTGCTCTCCATGGCCGGCGATCCAAAGGTGCCCCTCCTCGAGCGGGTCCGATTCCTGGCGATCTTCAGCCAGAACCTCGACGATTTCTTCCAGGTCCGGGTCGCCGGGCTCAAGGAGCAGGTCCTGGCAGCTGTCGCCGCATCGTCGCCTGACGGCATGTCGCCTCTCGAGCAGCTCCGCGCGATCCGGAGCCGGGTCGAGGGACTTGTCGAGCGCCAGGTCACCCTTTTCGGCGAGGAGATAGTTCCCGAGCTGGCGGAAGCCGGCATCGTGATAGTTCGCGCCAACGAGGTAACCAAGAAGGAGCTCAGCCAGCTCCACACTGTCTTCCGCCAGCAGATCTTCCCGGTGCTCACGCCGCTCGCAGTCGATCCCGGCCATCCTTTTCCCTATATCTCGCATCTGTCGCTGAACCTCGCAGTGATGGTTCGCGACCCGCAGCGCCACCAGCAGCGCTTTGCCCGTGTCAAGGTGCCGCCCGTGCTGCCCCGGTTCATACCGCTTGTGGAGGGCAAGCGCTATGTGCCGCTAGAGGATGTCATCGCGCTGCATATGCAGGCTCTTTTCCCTGGCATGGAGATCGTTGCCCATCATCCCTTCCGCGTCACTCGAGACGGGGACCTCGACGAGATCGACAGCGACGCCGAGGACCTTCTCGCGGCGATTCAGACCGAGCTTCGGCGCCGGCGTCGCCACGCTCGAGTAGTGCGCCTCGAGGTGGATCCAGGGATGTCGGCGGAGGTGCTCGAGCTGCTGACGCGAGAGCTCGAGCTGCAGCCTAGCGACGTCTACCAGGCGAAGGGCCTTCTCGACCTCGGGAGCCTTGGCGCTCTCTCGCAGCTGGACCGACCTGACTTGAAAGAGGAGCCCTGGACCCCGACGACACAGCCACGGTTGCGCGGCCTGGGATTCGAGGTGCCCGACCTGTTCGCAGTTCTTCGATCCGGCGATCTTCTTGCACATCATCCCTATGACTCGTTCGCGACATCGGTCGAAGCATTCATCGACCATGCCGCCAGCGATCCCAATGTGCTTGCCATCAAGCAGACGCTGTACCGGACCTCTGGTCCGGCGAGCCCGATAGTTCGCGCGCTGATCCGCGCGGCCGAGGCGGGCAAGCAGGTGGTCGCGCTGGTTGAGCTCAAAGCGCGCGGCGACGAGCAGGCCAACATCGCGTGGGCACGGGCGCTCGAGGAAGCAAACGTTCACGTCGTGTACGGCCTGGTCGGCCTGAAGACCCACGCGAAAGTGACCCTCGTGGTGAGACGCGAGGGCAGGCACATCCAGCACTACCTCCACGTGGGCACCGGGAACTACAACCCCAGCACCGCACACCTGTACGAGGACGTGAGCCTGCTTTCTGCTGACGCGGACCTTGGTTCTGATGTCACCGAGCTGTTCAACCTCCTGACCGGTTACAGCCGGCAGCACCGTTACCGAAAGCTGTTGGTCGCGCCCACGAGCCTTCGCACAGGCGTCAAGCAGCTCATCGAGCGCGAAGCGGTGGTTGGCGGCCGGATCATCATCAAGGTCAACAACCTGGTCGATCCAGAGATGATCGACGCGCTGTATGCGGCATCCCAGGCGGGTGCGCAGGTCGACCTCATCGTCCGCAGCATCTGCTCGCTTCGACCAGGCGTCCCCGGCCTTTCAGAGCGCATCAGGGTGCGCTCCATCGTCGGTCGATTCCTGGAACATTCGCGGGTCTTCTCTTTCGGAGGCGCCCAACCCGAGTACTACCTCGGTTCTTCAGACCTGATGCCACGCAACCTTGATCGGCGGGTGGAGGCTGTGGTGCCCGTCACCGACGCCAAGCTTTGCGCGAGGCTAGCCCAGATCTTCGAGACGTTGCTGGCCGACGATGTTCTTGCCTGGGAGCTGTGCCCGGATGGCACTTGGAAGCACGTGCCGACGATCAAAGGCATCAGCTCACACAAGCGCTTCCAGGAGCTTGCGCTGGAGAGCGCTCGCGGCAACGGGGTGGTGCACGGCGTCCCGAATGCTCGAGCGTGAGGTAAAGCTCGGGGCTGGACCTGCGTTCCACCTCCCCGACCTGACCGGGGTCATCGACGGAGTCACGGTCACCGCGCCCGAAGCGGTCCGACTCGAAACTGTCTACTTCGATACCGCAGATCTGCGGCTCGCGCGGTGGGGAGTTTCTTTGCGCCACAGGGCGGGCGAGGGGTGGACGTTGAAGCTGCCACCGACCAGATCCTCCACCGACGGCCAGAGCCAGGCGTTTCTCGAACGTGATGAGCTCACGTTCCAGGGAGGCGCAAAGAAACCACCGGCGGCGGCCGTGGCCATCGTTCGCGCCTACGTCCGCAACGCCGAGCTGATCCCCGTCGCCCGCCTGTCGACAGTTCGCCGTCGCGTCAGGTTGCTCGATGGAGCCGGCAGCCGCCTGGCGGAGGTGGTTGACGACGAGGTGTCGGTGCGGGACGGCCGGCGCGTAGCAGCCCGATTCAGGGAGATCGAAGTCGAGGTTATGGGAACCGAGGACGGTAGCGATGGAATCGTGGCTCCACTGGTGGCCCGCCTGCGTGGTGCCGGGGCCGGATCGCCGGACCTGACTCCGAAGCATGTTCGAGCTCTGGGTCCGCGCGCGATGGAGCCGCCGGAGGTTGCTCCGGCACTCGTGCAGCCAGACTCCCCCGCGCGGGAGGTCGTTCGCAGCGTGATCGCCCAATCGGTGGCCGCCTTGCTCTATCACGACCCTCTCGTCAGGACCAGCGGCGATCCCGAAGCTGTTCACCAGGCAAGGGTGGCGACTCGCAAGCTGCGTTCTCACCTTCGAACGTTCGGGCCATTGCTCGACCCGGAATGGACGGAGCCTTTGCGTTCCGAGCTGGGCTGGCTGGCGCTTGGGCTAGGTGCGGTGCGCGACCAGGAGGTGCTGCTCGAAAGGCTGCGCGAGCGGGCGAAATCACTCCCTGCGAACGACTTGCGATCGGCGGTCGGAGTTCTCCATCTTCTCGAGGTGGACATCGAAGCGCTCCGGAAGAAGCTCATGGATGATATGGACTCCGCCCGCTACGTCGACCTTCTCGAAAGGCTGGTCGCGGCGGCGCATGCGCCGGCCACACTGCCCGAAGCTGATCAACCGGCGGCCTCGGTGTTGCCGGCGCTGGCAACTGGGCCCTGGCGGCGCCTGCGGTCAGCCGTCAAGAACCTGACCGACCCACCTGCCGATGCAGATCTGCATCGCATTCGCATCCTTGCCAAGCGCGCGAGATACGCGGCCGAGGCCGTTGCGCCAGTGGCCGGCCCAAGCGCGGCGGCTTTCGCGAGGGCGGCTGCCAAGCTACAGACAATCCTGGGTGAGCACCAGGACAGCGTCACTGCCCAGGCGTGGTTGCGCGGCACAAGAATCAGTGGGCGAAGAGCGTTCGTGGCGGGCGAGCTCATCGCCATGGAACACGTCGCCGCGGAAGACGCAAGAAAGAAGTGGACGAAAGTCTGGAAAGCTCTTGACCGCAAGAGCCTTCGCGACTGGATGCCATGACGTTCGGGACTATCTACTAAGTGCCAACGCTCTACTTCGTCAGGCATGCGAAAGCGGGGAGTCGCACCAATTGGGATGAGGATGACCGCGCTCGCCCGCTCACCAAGAATGGCTTCAAGCAGGCCGATGCGCTGGTTGCGACGCTCGGACCCTACTCGATCTCGGCGATCCTTTCGAGCCCATACGAACGATGCGTGCAGACCGTCGAGCCCCTGGCGCGAGCGAGGCGAATCAAGGTCCAAGAGACGCGGCATCTGGCCGAAGGCGCGCGGCTGAAAGGTGCCTTTCGGTTCATCGAGGACCCGGAGCTCGACGACACAGTCCTCTGCACGCACGGGGACGTGATGCAGGAGCTGGTCGAAGACCTGATCCGACGCCGCATCGTAAAGGCATCGCACATGGCCCTCGAAAAGGCCTCGACCTGGGTCATCGAGGTCGAGGATGGCACGCCTGTGAGCGCCCGTTACATTCCCGCGCCGTGAGCGCGTTCGCGACGGCGATGCGCTCCGCTCTTGCCGCTGCCGCGGATTCCGAGCGGGCGCCATGGATGCAGGCCTACATGAAATCCGAGATGCCCTATCGCGGCATATCGGCTCCGGATATGCGGGCCATCGCAAAGCATGTGATCGCCGCCCACTCCCTCGCGTCATGCACCGAATGGCGTGCCGCGGTTCTGGAGCTCTGGCGGGGTGCCCGTTTCCGCGAAGAGCGATACGCCGCGATCGAGCTGTTGGCCCATCGACGTCACAAGGACTGCAGGACGCCCGATGTTTTGCCTCTTTACGAAGAGATGATCACGACTGGCGCTTGGTGGGACTACGTTGACGAGGTATCCCACCACGTCGCCAACCTGCTTCGATCGCATCCTCAGGAGATGAAGCCGGTGATGCGTGCGTGGAGCACCGACAAAGATCTTTGGAAGAGGAGAGTGTCGATCATCTGCCAGATCTCCTTCAAGAGGGACACCGACCTCGATCTGCTCTACTCCAACATCGAGCCCAACCTCACGGAGCGGAACTTCTTCATCCGGAAAGCGATCGGATGGGCCCTCAGGGCGTATGCCTGGACCGACCCAGACGAGGTGGAGCGGTATGTGGCTCAGAACGAGGCAAGGCTGAGCGGCTTGAGCCGGCGCGAAGCGCTCAAGAACGTCCAGAAGACTCGGCCATCCCGCGCTGCCTCCTCGCGTTAGCCTTCCACCTGTGACAGTCACGCTGCGGGGCGCCGGCCTTGCCGAAGAGCAGGTGGTCGCGGTGGCCCGTCACGGTGAGAAGGTGGCATTGGCCGCTGCGGCGCGGACCAGGATGGAGCGCAGCCGGACACGTGTGGAGCGCGCTGCAGCTTCAAGAGAGCCGGTTTACGGCGTGTCGACAGGGTTCGGAGCCCTGGCCGGCACCCGCGTCGCCCCGCTCCGGCAGCCGGAGCTGCAGCTGGCGCTGATCCGATCGCATGCCGCCGGGATGGGACCGCCCGTCGAGGACGAGGTGGTGCGGGCGACCATGCTGCTGCGGGCACGCACTCTTTCGATGGGGCTCTCGGGCGTTCGCCCCGCCGTCGCGGAGGCGCTCATCGGCCTGCTCAACGCGCAGATCACGCCGGTGGTGCCACGACATGGCTCCGTCGGATGCAGCGGCGATCTCGCTCCGCTCGCGCACATCGCCCTGGCGCTGGTCGGCGAGGGAGAGGTTGCTGACGCCGACGGCGCGAGAAAGCCGGCTCTGCAGGCTCTCAAGGCAGCCAGGCTGAAACCCCTCAAGCTCGAGACGAAGGAAGGGCTCTCCCTGATCAACGGCACAGACGGGATGCTCGGCATGCTCGCTCTCGCTTGCGCTGACGCCGAGCGGTGCTTCCGAATCGCCGATATCACAGCGGCAATGTCGGCGGAGGCCCTGATGGGGACAGACCGCACTTTCCAGCGGCAGCTTCACGAGATCCGCCCCCACCCCGGCCAGGTGGCAAGCGCCGCCAACCTGTCGCGTCTTCTGGGCGGCTCGGGGATCGTCGCCTCGCACCGCCATTCGCAGCACGCAGTCCAGGACTCCTATTCGGTGCGGTGCAGCCCGCAGGTGGCCGGCGCCGCGCGCGACACATTGGATTTCGCCCGCCGCACGGCGGCCATCGAGCTTGCCTCTGTGGTCGACAACCCGGTTGTCCTGGAGAGCGGTGAAGTGGAGTCCACCGGCAACTTTCACGGAGAGCCGCTGGCATTCGCCGCCGACTTCCTCGCGATCGCTGCCGCCGAAGTCGGCGCCATCTCTGAGCGGCGGCTCGACCGGCTGCTCGATCCTCATCGCTCCGAGGGCTTGCCTCCCTTTCTGGCTGAGGAGCCCGGAGTCAACTCGGGTCTCATGGTGGCCCAGTACACCGCCGCCGCCCTGGTCGCCGAGAACCGGCGCCTTGCTGCGCCTGCCAGTGTCGACTCGATCCCAACCTCCGGCATGCAGGAGGACCACGTTTCGATGGGTTGGGGTGCGGCGCTCAAGTTGCGCACCGTGCTGGAGAACCTCACCCACATCCTCGCCGTGGAGCTGGCCGCGTCCTCCAGGGCTCTCGATCTGCGCCGTCCACTACAGCCGGCTCCCGCCACCTCCGCGGTTCGGGATCTTGTGCGAAAGCACGTGGGCGGACCCGGTCCCGACCGCTTTCTTGCACCGGATCTGACCGCGGCCGAGGCCCTGGTGCGCAGCGGAGCGGTGCTTGAAGCCGCCGAGGCAGTCATCGGCAAGCTGAAGTGACGCGCACGATTCGCGCGCCTCGGGGCTCAAAGATCACGTGCCTGGGCTGGCCGCAGGAAGCCGCGATGCGCATGCTGATGAACAACCTCGATCCAGAGGTCGCGGAGCGCCCGGAAGACCTAGTCGTGTACGGCGGCACAGGTCGTGCCGCCCGATCGTGGGAGGCCTTCGACGCCATCATCAGAGAGCTGAAGGTTCTGAAGGGCGACCAGACCCTTCTCGTGCAATCGGGCAAGCCGGTGGGCGTGTTCGACACACACGAATGGGCTCCGCGAGTGCTCATCTCCAACTCGATGCTCGTGCCTGAATGGGCGACGTGGGACGAGTTCCGTCGCCTCGAGGCTCTCGGGCTGACCATGTACGGGCAGATGACTGCCGGCTCCTGGATCTACATCGGGACCCAGGGAATCCTCCAGGGGACTTACGAGACTTTCGCTGCGATCGCGCAGAAGCGATTTCAAGGCTCCCTTGCCGGGACGATCACGCTGACCGCCGGTCTAGGAGGCATGGGCGGGGCGCAGCCGCTCGCTGTCACTCTAAATGGGGGCGTCGCCATCTGTGTGGAGGCGGATGACGACCGCATCAAGCGCCGGCTGGAGCACCGCTACCTTGACGTCCGTGCCGACGATCTCGAGGACGCGCTGCGGCTGGCGAGCGAGGCAAAGGCCGGCAGGCGCGCTCTCTCGATCGGGCTGCACGGCAACGCCGCGGAGATTCTGCCGGCCCTGGTCGCCCGAGGTTTCGCTGTTGACATCGTGACCGACCAGACCCCGGCACACGATCCACTGAGCTACATCCCCGCGGGGCTCAGCCCGGAAGATGCGCAAGAGCTGAGGCTTGACGATCCTGACGCTTACGTGAAGCGCGCTCGCGAAAGCATGGCGCGGCACGTTGACGCGATGATCGCGTTCCTCGACCGTGGAGCCGAAGTCTTCGATTACGGCAACAGCCTGCGCGCGGAAGCTCGACTCGGCGGCTCCACACGCGCGTTCGAATTTCCGGGTTTTGTGCCTGCCTATATCCGGCCTCTCTTTTGCGAAGGCAAGGGCCCATTTCGATGGGTCGCGCTGTCGGGCGATCCTGAGGACATCGCCGCAACAGACCGCGCGATACTCGACGAGTTTTCCGACGATCCCGCGCTCGTGCGCTGGATTGAGGCCGCGGGCGAGCGCGTCAGCTTCCAGGGCCTGCCCGCCCGCATCTGCTGGCTCGGTTATGGCGAGCGAGCTCGCGCGGGCCTGCGTTTCAACGAGCTCGTCAGTTCTGGCGCTGTCAAAGCTCCGATAGTGATCGGCCGCGATCACCTTGACTCCGGTTCGGTGGCCTCTCCCTACAGGGAGACCGAGGGGATGCTTGACGGTTCGGACGCGATCGCCGACTGGCCAATCCTGAACGCCCTCCTCAACACGTCGAGTGGGGCATCCTGGGTGAGCGTCCACCACGGCGGGGGCGTCGGAATAGGGCGCTCGATCCACGCCGGGATGGTGGTGGTGGCCGACGGCAGCGATGAGGCAGCGCGCAAGCTCGAACGTGTCCTCACCAACGACCCCGGCACTGGTGTCATGCGGCACGCCGACGCGGGCTACCAGCGCGCAATCGATGTGGCGGGCGAACGTGGCGTCCACATCCCCATGCGCGGGTGAACGGCGCCGGGACCTGGCACGCTGACCAGGCCTGGCTCGGCCACCGAGCCGAGAACGTCCTGATCGAAGTCGAGGATGGTCGTATCAAGTCGCTCACTGAGGGCGTGCCGGCCAGCGCCGGAGCGGTGAAGCTACGAGGATGGACCCTCCCTGGCCTGGCCAACGTTCACAGCCACGCGTTTCAGCGCGTGCTGCGAGGGACCACCGAATCCGGGGGCGGCGACTTCTGGGAGTGGCGCCACCAGATGTACGGGGCCGCCGAAAGCTGGACGCAGGCCGGGTATCTGAAACATTGCGCGCTGGTCTTTCGCGAGATGCTCGAAGCCGGCATCACTGCCGTAGGAGAGTTCCACTATCTGCATGCATTGGGCAACGACCTGGGACAGGCGGTTGCGGATGCCGCGGCCCAGGCGGGGATCCGCCTCACGTTGATCGACGCGTGCTACCTGCGCGGCGGCGTCGACGGACGCCCGCTCGAAGGCGCCCAGAAATCATTTTCGGATGTGGACGCCGATCACTGGGTGCGGCGAATGGATTCATTCGCGGCTGGCGATGGAGTACGCGTCGGGGCAGCAATCCATAGCGTGCGCGCCGTGGATCCGCCTTCAATGCGGATCGTTGCTGCCTGGGCGCGAAAGCGTAAGGCGCCGTTCCACATCCATCTGGCTGAACAGCCCGCCGAAGTGGAGGATTGTGTAGCCGTTGAGGGCTGCACGCCAACGCAACTTCTCGAACGCGAGGGGATTTTGGGCCCGGACCTGACAGCTGTCCACGCGATTCACGTCGACGATGAGGACATCGCTCTATTGGGCCGCCACATGGTTTCGGTCTGCGCCTGCACCACGAGCGAGAGGGACCTCGGCGATCGCGTCGGCCCTATGCAACGCTTGGCCGCCGCGGGAACCCCCCTGTGTGTGGGCAGCGACTCCAACGGGGTAATCGACATGTTCGAGGAGGCGCGTGGGCTGGAGCTCGATCAACGCCGCGCCACAGGACGTCGCGTTCTCCACCAACCTGAGGAGCTCTTTCGGGCAGCCACGATCGGTGGAATGCGCGCGCTGGGTTGGGACGGAGGCGAACTGAAACCGGGAAGGCTCGCCGACTTCATCACCCTTGACCAAGAGCGGCCGCTCGACCTCGGCTACCTGATGTTCGCGTGCTCGGCGCGCGACGTGGCGAACGTGGTCGTCGGCGGGACGACGGTCATCTCGAGATGAGGCGCTTGATCAACATCGGGCGGCTTTTCACTGGCACGCCGGCCGGGGTGATCGAGCGAGCGGCGGTCATCGTCGACGACGAGCACATCGCCTGGTGCGGCCGGGAGGGCGATGAGCCGCTCGAGCTGCTCGGCTATGTGAGCGAGGACGAGGATTGCGACGGGGCCTTGATGACTGCCGGCCTGATCGACGCGCACACACACCCCGTCTATGCGGGGGACCGCATGGCGGAGGTTGCGATGCGGACCGCCGGCGCCTCGTACTCCGAGGTGGCCAAAGCCGGAGGCGGGATCCGCTCCACCGTGAAGGCAACGCGCGAGGCTGCAGCAGAAGCCCTCGAGCTGGCGACTGCCAAGCGATTATCAGGATGGGTGGAAGGGGGCACGACCACGGTGGAGGCGAAGACCGGTTACCACCTGCAGCACGACGGAGAGCTGGAAGCCGCGCGGATCCTGAGCCGGCTGGCTCAGCGAAACGACCTGCCGCGTGTCGAAGTCACCTTCCTAGCCGCCCACGCACTTCCCCCGGATCGTGGTGCGAACCTTGGCAAGTACTCCAAGGAGGTGGCCGGCTGGTGCAAGGAAGCGCACCAGGCAGGAGCCCGCTTCTGTGATGTCTTCTGTGATCAGGGCTACTTCAGCGTGGATCAATCGCGCCGCATCTTGAAAGCCGGCTTGGAGGCAAATCTGATTCCCCGAATCCACGCCGACGAGCTCGCGCGCACTGGCGGCTCACGCCTGGCCGCCGAGCTTCACGCTGTCTCGGCGGACCACCTGCTTTGCGCCAACCGCAGCGACGCTGTCGCCCTGGCGCGCGCAGGCGTCGTGGCAACCCTTGCTCCGGGCACCGCACTTTCGATCGGCAAGCTGCCTCCGGTCAATGAGCTGGCGGCGGCCGGCGCCTCAATCGCTCTCGGCACGGACCACAACCCCGGCACCAGCGGAATCACGAGCATGAGCCTCGTCGTCGCTCTGGCGGTGGGTGTCTTCAAAATGTCGGCAGAGCGAGCGTTGATCGCGGCGACAGTCGGCGGCGCGCTTTCGATATCGCGCTCCGACCGCGGCGCCATAGCTCCTACGATGCTCGCCGATCTCGTTCTCTGGGACGCCGAGCACGAGGGTGCATTCGCCTGGGCCTACGGTCTCAAACCGCGTCGAGTCTGGCGTGGGGGGGTGCCGATCTTGTGAGTGACCTTGCAAGAAACGTGCAAACAAGGTACAAGTTGGCTTACAAAAGACCGCCGATTAACTTTCCGATTAACAAGATGCGGTCGAGATGGAGGAATGCTACTAGTGGCTAAGTGGAACCCGCTGGCGTTGAAGCTCTTGATGTGGGTCATGGGCTTATTAATAGTTATGGGCTCGGGACTGGGCTTCATTGGTGGCACCTTTTTCGGGTTTGACACCTGGGCTGGCGTCACTGGATCGGTCGCTGGGATCGCCTTTGGCGCAGGCATCATGATCGCGGGCTTCGACCCCGAAGGAAACGTGAGCTGGGTCCGGGCCGTGATTCTCTACGCGATTCTCGAGGTCGTCTACCAGATCTTCAACCAGATAACGATTTCAAAGTTCGACATCGTGCCGTTCCTCGTTGCAGTAATCGTTGCCGTACTTCTGCTCGTGCTCTACCCCAACAAGAGCCAGCTCTGGATGAGTACAAGCAACTCGATGGCCCACAAGGCCTAAGCACAAGTCGCGTCCAAAAGGGGCAGCCACGGCTGCCCCTTTTCCTTTTTGTTCAGGCCGTCCCCGGTTAGACGAGCCGGGGCCGGCCCGCCGACGGACCTTCGGCGCCCATGCGGCCCATCTGCGTCGTTGCGACCTCCGCTCCTCGCTTACGCATCTACGGATGCGCGCGCTCCGGTGCTCGGCCCGTCCACTGGGGTCCCCGCGACGTAGTCGCGGGAGAGACCCCTGGACACCGAATCTCTCGCCGTCAGGCCGTCCCCGGCTCGTCGCCACTCACGATCCAGCGGCCGCCACCGCCGTCTGCCACGAGATCGTCGGCAGCCTGCGGTCCCCATGAGCCTCTTACGTACGGTTCGGGATGCCCTTCCGACTCCCACGCTTTCAATAGCGGATCGACGATCTCCCACTGCAGCTCGATCTCCTCGGCCCCTGGAAATGCCGAATGCCCGCCCGTCAAGACCTCGGACAGCACGTTCTCGTACGCGTCCGGCAGGGGGGCCTTGGTCAGGCGCTTGTAGTCGAGCTTCATCCCCGCCGGCACCATCTCGAAGCGGGTGCCGGGCCGCTTGGCGCCGATCCGGATCGTGATGCCCTCGTCTGGCTGGATGCGGATCACGATCAGCGAGGGAATGCCACGCTGGCGATTGCCGCCGATGCGCAGGTGCGGCGCATCGCGGAGCTTGATCACAACCTCGGTTACCCTGCGCTTCAACGCCTTGCCGGTGCGTACGAAGATGGGCACGCCATCCCATCGCCAGTTCTCGATCGAGAGGCGGGCTGCGGCATAGGTTTCCCGCCTCGAGTCGTTGTCGACCGCTTCCTCTTCCAAGTAGCCGATGTACTGCCCGCGGACCGCCGATGACGGGTTGATCGGCGACATCGCGCGCAGTGCGGCTCGCTTGGCGCGGCGCACATACTCGGGGTCGAAGGTGGTGGGAGGCTCCATCGTGACCAGGGCGAGCAGCTGGAGCACATGGTTCTGGATGACGTCCCGCACTGCGCCGGTCTGGTCGTAGTACCCGGCCCGCTTCCGGATGCCTTCCTCCTCGGCAACGGTGATCTGGATCGTCTCCACGAGGTTTCGATTCCACACTGGCTCGAAGAGGGAGTTGGAAAACCTGAAAGCGAGGACGTTCTGAACCGTGTCCTTCGCGAGGTAGTGGTCGATGCGGAAGATCTGCTGCTCCTCGAATGCCTTCGCCAGCTCCGCATCAAGCTTGCGAGCCGACTCAAGGTCGTGGCCCAGGGGCTTCTCGACCACTATGCGCCGGCTGGGATCGCCCTTCGTGGCGAGGCCGGACTGGCCCAGGCCGCGGACGATGTCGCTGAAAGTCTCGGGTGGAGTGGCAAGGTAGAAGACCACGCTGCCGGCCCTCGCGAGGAGCTTTTTCAACCCCGTATAAGTTGCTTTCGACCGGTACTCCAGCTTCACCCATTCGGCCGTCGCGGCCAGACGCGCGCTCCCGCTTCTGTTCTTGACGATGTCCCGGAAGCGGGCTTTCGACTGCGCGGCGCGGCCGACGCCGATCACCCGCAAGGGCATCCCGTCTTTCGACGCGAGCCGTTTCAGCGAGGGAAGGATCTTGCGCTGAGCGAGGTCGCCTGAGGCGCCGAAGATGACGAGATCAACGCCGGGGGCCACGGTCACAGAGTATCCGCGACGACGTCAGTACCAGCGACCTCGTCGTGGATGTTGCCCCACCGCATGACGGCGAGAGGCAGCGAAACGAGTCTCGCGACCGCCTGTCCGACGCTCAGGCCCGGGCCGTCCACCGACACCACGCGTTGCTTCATGACAGCGCCTCCGAGCGTTCGGCCCGAGAATCTCCAGCAGGCCACGTGATAGCAGGCCGCGACGCCCACCAGAAATTGAATACGGCGCCGGCGTCCCAATATGCCTGCCACCGAAAGGCAGAAACCGACATCGATCGCGGCCGCTGCCAGGCGGCGTGACGGGTCGGCCGGAACCCCGGTGGCCGGCAGCCTTCCGCGCACTCGGAGCAGATGTAGCCGTGTCCAGAGGTGGTGCACCGGGACCTGCGCGAGGACGTAGAGGAAGCGGGGAAGCATCGGTTGGTAGCCATTGACCGACGCGATGAGGCGGCCGTATTGGGCTTCGATTCGCAGGTGGCCTCCACGAGCGCGCGTCAAGAGCCCGCCTTCGATGGGCCACTGGACGCTGGTTCGCGTGACCTTCGGTCGACCGAAGCGGATCAGCTCAAATGGGCCGAGATGAAGCGAGTTGTCAGTTGCGCGCACGAGCCCGAAGGTCAGGGTTTCGATGTCCGCCCAATAGCTGTTTTCGAGCGCCTTGCCAGTGACGGGATTCGGCATCGCCACCGAGTCGTCGATCGCAACCCTGCCGTCAGTCCACCGCACAGCACTCTATCTTCGAGAAATGGCGCAGCGGGAGTTCGTGGCTGAGGTGACCATCAAGTGCTCGCCTGAGAGGGCGTTCGACTTCTTCGCAGATCATCGGCACGTGGCCGCGGTCCTCGAGGGAATCAGCAGGTGGAAGCCGATCGGTCGCCAATCGGAGGGCGTCGGCGCTCGCTACGAGGTTGAGATGGTCGCGCTCGGCTTTCCATTGAAAAGCGTACTGCGGCTCAATCGCTGGCGCCGGCCGCACCAGATCGGCTGGGTTTCGGAGTCCGGCCTTATCAAGCAGGAGGGAGGCTTCACGTTCACTGAGACAAAGGTGGGGGTGCACGTCGTCCTCCGCATCGCTTACACACCGCCTGCCGCGATGCTGGGCGCCGCCGTCGCGGGCCGCCTCGACTGGGTGGTCAAGCGCCGGCTTCAGATGGCGCTCGAGCGAATCCGAGAGGTCCTGGAAACATGAACGCCACTGATTGCCAGGTTGAACGTCCCCTCCGACGGCGCTCAGCGTGCCAACCTCCCGCGCGTGCCGCGCGGGGACCCCAGCGGAAGCGGGGAGGACAACGGTCCGGGCTCGTCGCCCGGACCTCGCCGGACCTCCTAGAGTGATCCCGTGCGGTTGAACGGTGAGGCGCGCGCGGTCCTCGGGCACACCCCGATCGGGATGCTGGCCCTGCGCGCCGGACGCCTGCCCCTCGTCAACCCCGCCGCCTTCCATTTCGCAGCGGGCTCGCTGTGGATGACGACTTCCCGCTACGCGGCCAAGATCTTGAGCGCCAAGCGCGATCCGCGCGCCGCATTCCTTGTCGACAGCGGCGCACAGGCGCTGCTGCTCCGCGGCGCACTCGAGGTGTACGACCCGCTGTCGGTGTCGAGCCAGGTGCGCGCAGTTCTCGACGGCCCCGGCTACTTCCTGGGCATGGCCGGGTACGCCCTCAAGAACGCGCCTTATTTCGCCGGCTACCTGCTGGACATGACCCACATCCCCCGCGAGTGGCTGCCTTACAACCGAGTGGTTCTGCGTCTCCGGCCGAGCACTGCTGAGCTGATGGATGTCCTTCCCTACCCCGCGGCGCAGGCTGCGAGAGTACCCGCAGTGCCGGCTGAGGTAAGCCGGCGCCTTGCCGGCGTGCCGCGAGGCTACGCATGCTGGCTCGAAGCAGGCATGCCAGTGATCCGCCCCGCGCTTTGGGAAGTGGAGCGTGGCGAGGTCACTGTTGCGCCGAGCGCCGGTCGGATCAGGCCGGGATCGGTGGGAGCGCTCGTGGTCGAGTCTCACCACCGCTTCAGGCCCTCTTTGATGGTTGGCGCCTGCGTGCGCGGCACTTTCGGCCCGATGACGGAAGGCTCGGCAATCGGCGAGCGGTACGGGATCGACCCCGCTGAAGTCCCTACGACTGTCGAGCTGCGGCCAGAGAGGGTGACTTCATGGCGTGGATTTGCGATCGCCACGGCGGTCCCTCGTTCGGCGCGCCACCTGCGCGTTGCCCAAGCTTAATGTCGCCAATGCCCAAACCTGCAGCTCCTGGAATCCGCATCCGTCGGTGGTCGGCGGGGGAATGGACTGAGTCTCCGGACATGGTGGTCATGGAGGAGCCGCTGCAGCTGATGCTGGACGGCGAAGCCCTCTCAGTAGTGATGCGGACTCCGGGGAACGACATCGAGCTCTGCCTCGGATTGATGTTCGCGGAGGGCATCGTGCGCGCGAAGAAGGACGTCAGGGTCATCCGGATCAGCGCCGAGGCGGGTGAGGGTGAGCCTGCCATGGCTCTGGAGGCGGTGCTGGTGGAATCGAACCAGGTCGACGTCCATCTCACAGGGAAGGCGCGCCGCAAGCCCGAGCGGTCGATGCTGTCCAGCTCGGCCTGTGGCGTGTGCGGGACTGTGCTCATCGAAGACCTGCGTCGCGACCTGGAGGTGTTGCCTTCAGGGCCGGCGGTGGATCCAGATCTTCTGCCGCGCCTCATCGAAAGGTTGCGGTCCGGCCAGGGCGTCTTCGATCGCACAGGCGGACTGCACGCCGCCGGTCTCTTCACCCCAGGGGGCGACCTCATCTACCTCCGGGAAGACGTGGGCCGCCACAACGCCGTCGACAAGGTCGTCGGCCGCGCGCTCCTGGATCAGCGACTGCCGGTAAGCGATTCGGTGCTGGTCGTGAGCGGCCGCGCAGGTTACGAGATCGTGCAGAAGTCCATCATGGCGGGCATCGCTGTTCTCGCTGCTGTTGGCGCTCCCTCCAGCCTCGCTGTCGCCCTGGCCCGAGAGTTCAACCAGACCCTGGTGGGCTTCCTCAAACGAGATCGCTTCAACGTCTACTCGGCCCCAGAACGGATCTCCGCGGCCTGAACCGGTGATCACCACCCTCGCCGCCCGCCCAGCTTTGAGGGCGGCAATGATCGGGGCTTACATCCTCCTTGTCGAGTGGACGCGAGCGCTGGCGTCCACCGCCCCGGGTGCGACCGTCGCGGTTTTGGTCCTTGGTGGGGCAGCGCTCGCTTTGACGGTGGCCGGCTGGCCTGCGGCGAGTCTGGGCCTTGGCACCTCGCGGCTTGGGTGGCGCGTGCTGGGAGGGATGGCCCTAGCTGCAGTGCTGCTGCTGCCGGCGGCTGTGCGCGCAGACGCCTCTCCGATTCTTCCAACGTCCATCGCGTTCGCAGCGGTGACCATCTCCATTGGGCAGGAGCTGGCATTTCGTGGGGCGCTCTACGCTGCACTTGATCAGGCGGGCGGAGCGCCTCTCGCGATCGTTGGCAGCACGGTCGCCTGGACTGCCGCCCACGCGTTCTCACATCCACCGGCTTTCCTCGGCGCTGTGGCCGCCGCCGGCCTGCTCCTTGCGCTGTGGCGCTGGGCGTGTCGCGACCTCGTCGCGCCCATCGTCGGCCACGTCATCGCGGATCTCGCCCTGTGAAGCGCCCAGTCCTCCTGGCCTCGGCGGCCGCCGTCTACCTCATAGCTGCGTGGATGGTCGCCCCGGGCTTTTATGACGGGTTTGCTCCGCAGCCCTACAACTGGACTTCACCACCGCCTCAGGCCGCGTTGGGCAACACCCCCCCGCTATCTGGCCACCTTGTCATCAAGGTGCTCGGCGGCGTCAGCGATGCGAACTCTGCATTCACCGATGACGGACAGGTGGTTGTCCTGTTCCTACCCGGCGCCTTCGATGTGACTGGGAAAACCAGTGTCACAGTCGACATCACGCCGGAATCGACATATCCCGCGCCGAACGGCCTTCACTTCGCCACCAATGTCTACCTGATCACTGCTGACGCGCCGCTGGTCAAAGACACCAATCCGTCCGATCCCTGCCGGCCCGCGTGCGTCACGCTCCGATACTCGGATCTTGTGCCGGCGCCGAGCTTCATCTACCTGGCGGCCGATGCGAACAGCCCCTGGAAGTCAATTGGCGGCAAGGACGGCCAGCCGTTCACGATTCAGTCCACCACCGACCAGCTCGGCTACTTCGCAGCAGGCTACCCCGCAGGCGCAACGAGCACCACGCGCTCGAGCGCGAGCCAACTGTTGCCGATAGCGGTCGCGGTCCTCATCATCGGTGTGCTGGTCGCCGGCATCCCGCTGGCCAGGGTCCGCCGAAGGCGAGCCGCCGCCGGCGAAGACGATGAGCCGGACTAGGATGACAAGAGCTGAGTCGAGCTAATCCTCGTACTTGACCGCTTCGAACAGGGTGCCGCAGCGCCGGCAGCGGTACTGGAGCGTCATCGCCTGGGTCCCGAACAGCGAGATGACCTTAGCGTCTCGTTCAAAGCAATGAGGGCAGCGCGGATCTGAGCGCGGCTCCGGCGGCTCCGCGTCAGCCTTCTTTCGCGGGCGTGACTGCAAACTTCTTCTCCTCGAGGCCCCGAAGCATCCCAAAGGTGTGCTCGTCGATCGAGCCGGGTTTGCTTCGCCGCCGGATCGGGTCCCAATCTTTCCAATCGATCTTGAGTGGCGGCGCTTTGGACTCCAGCTTCTCCTCGAGCTGGTTTCGCAGCTCGGCCGGCCCCATGCTCAGGCTTGCCTCAGCGTGAAGCTTGGCGGTCTCTCCGTCAGGGGGCCCGAACCACTCGATCGCCTCTTGCCAGGCGACATTGAGAGCCTTCGCATCGACTCCAGACTTCAGCCAGCTGCGTCCGTGAAGGTAGTGATAGCGCTCCTCCATCAGCATCTTCCTGAGCCGGTGTTGCAGCACCTCGACAGAGCCGTTGACGCAGGCCTCGATCATCAGGGTGAAGGCGGTGTCCAGGATCGCGTTCGCGGCGACGAACTGCGCCCACTCGTTCCATGGCTCATCGAAATAGGGGAGGGAACGCAGGCTGCCACTGTCGCTTTCCCGCTCTGGCCCGCGGGGATCTGAGCCGAGCGGTTCCAGGCAGCCATACAGGACACGGCTATGGCCGAGGTCGTCGAGCCCCATGGCTGCGGCGGCGATGTCAGCCTCCAGCGACGGCGCGCGCGTCGCCCACTCGGCGTAGCGGAGCCCGAGCATCTGCTTGTTGTCGGCGATGCTGAGCACGAGGTCGGAGAGGCTCACGACTCTCCCGGTTGCCAGAGCGCGATCATGTCGTCCTTGCGCACGATCGCCATCTCCACCCAGCGCTCCTCGTCATACGTGGCGCGCGCGTAGGCGACGGCGAGGTCGTCGTCGGGAGCGACGACGCTGCCCACCTGGTGGAGCGGCTCGCCACGCGTCTTGCGCGCGAACACCTCGTATTCGACTGCATCGCCGCTGACGCGTTTGTAATTCGTCAAACCGCGAGGCCCCAGGCTTCGAGGGCGTCGCGACCCGCTTCTGTCATGCGAGCTACGGTCCAGGGCGGGTTCCAGACGACGTTGACCCGCACTTCGCGAATGCCATCCTCGCGCAACAGGCGTTCGCGCACATCCTCCAGGATGAACTCGGACGCGGGGCAGCCCATCGCAGTGAAGGTGAGGTCGACGTCGACGACTCCGTCGTTCTCTTTGATCCCATAGATGACACCAAGGTCTACGAGGTTCACTGGCATCTCGGGATCCTGGACCTCGGCGAGAGCATCCCAGAGTCGTTGGGTCACCGCCGGGCGCCGTTCTGGTGGTGCGCCTTCCGAAACTTGTGGAACTCCTCCTGGAACATCGCCACCATCTCGGCGTTGCGCGGGCCACGCTCTCGCCACCGCACGAGGACGTCGTCCCAGGAGATCGGCTGCTTGAAGTCCCATCGCTTCTCCGCGGCGTCGAACTCGCATGGGAACGGGTAGTCGAGCTCCCATACGTCCTTGCCGTCCCTTGTCTCCTTGTGAGACGGGACTTTGATCCCGATCTGCTCGCAGTAAGGCACGACCAACGAGAGCCACCACTGCCGCAGCTGGTCGTTGGTGAGACCTTTCAGCCTGAACTCCAGCTGCGTCGAGTGCATCTTCAAGCTGTCAGGCAGGCCGAACCACTCCACGCTCAAGGGAAACATCCAGTCGACGGCCCGCTGAAGCTCTTCTTTTGCCGAGCCGCCAGCCTGGCTGATCCGCTTCATCCAGGTTCTGCCGTTGCGGAGGTGGAAGTTCTCCTCTGCCATGACCTTGTTGAGCCCCCGCTTCCAGGGCCCATAGGAACACTTTTCGTGGATGTCGCCCAGGAGGCAGAAGCCTGCCTGGTCGTACATCCCGTTGGCGACCACAAGCTCGGTCCAGCTGTCGAGGGGGACATCGAAGGCGTATGGATACCGGAAGCTCTTTGGATCGCGGCTGAAGATCAGCGCCTCCTGGTCCTCGCCAAGGTCTTCGAGGATGTGGTACGCGATGTGAGCGTGAGCCAGCTCGTCCTGGATGATGGCGATGCCCGTCATGAATGCGTTGATCGACGGCGCCCGTTTGGCGGCGAGGTAGTAGGCGGGCGCGGAGATCAGCTCGGTATCACCGGAAACGACCAGCGTGTGCTTGAGCTCACGCAGGTACTCAGGCGTCATCTCGTTCGGGGATTCGATGAGCTCCCCGGATTTGATCATCTGGTCGAACTCGGCGGGACTTGCCATCCGTTCCATTCTCTGCCAACCGGGCCGGGTAGAATCGTGCTTCCTACAGGGCCCACGTCCCCTGGCCCGCACCGCGGTGGCTATAGCTCAGCATGGCAGAGCACCAGATTGTGGATCTGGCTGTCGCGGGTTCAAATCCCGCTAGCCACCCCAAACCGCTACTTTTGAGCTCCTCCGCTGCCTTTACCTAAGGCTGTCGTTGAACATCAATAGGAGGCGCTCGTGAATCAAGGCTGAGCCGAATACAGTCGGCGGGCGGCCAATGAAGGAATGGGCGAAACTTCCACCGAAGAGTCAGAGCAAGTGGCTTGGTCTGGCACGGGAGTCGCTGGACTATGTCCGAGACAACCATCAGCGGGACGATTCAGTCCGGTCGCGATAGATCCAGATGTTTGAAGGAATGCCTAACAAGACACGGATGTGGCGTCTGCGCCCCTTTGCGTTGCACATCATCAATCCCTTCACTCGACTCTTCGCCGGCTGGATGCCGGGATTCGGGCTCCTGACTTACCGCGGCCGAACCACGGGCAACATCTACCGTCTTCCAATCAACGTCTTCGTTCGGGATGGGCACTGCATTTTCGTTCTGACCTATGGGTCGGAGAGCCAGTGGGTGAAGAACGTGCTGGCTGCCGGCGAATGTCAGATCCAAATGCGGGGTCGTGACGTCCGCCTCATTGAGCCCGAGCTGATCGTCAACCCGACCTGGGAACTTGTGCCGGGCCCCGTCCGGCTCATCGAGAGCCTAGTCGGCGTCACCGAGTTTCTGCGTATGCGCGCGCTGAAGTCCTAGCCGAAGGTGCAGTCGAGCGTGACTTGGTCCAGTGCGCTCTTGAGAACCGCGAGCTCCTGATCGTCAAGTCGCGCAACGAATAGCTCGGAGCGTGCAGTCCCATTCCTCCGACGCCGAGGGTTGTCGATACTCTGATCAGGTCCGGCGCAATGCCGTCGATTGAGATGGATACGTTGCACGCGCAGCTTCGGCATAAGCGTTCCAGTTACTTTCCGGGCCGGCTTCGATCGGCCGAAGGAGATCGGGATGGGTAGGGTGATCGTGAACGAGTGGATGTCGTTCGACGGCGTCGTGCAGGCGCCTGGCGCCCCCGACGAGGACACGACTGGCGGCTTCAAGCATGGCGGCTGGCATCTGCAGTACTTCGACGACCTCTCTCGGAACTGGGTGCTCGACAACCTCAACGAAGCCGGAGGCTTCCTCTTCGGGCGTCGCACCTACGAGGGCTTCGCCTCGCATTGGCCTAACGCTTCCGAGGAGGAGCAGGTGATCGCCCGGCCGCTCAATACGAAACCGAAGTTCGTCGCATCCAGGACGCTCGCGGAGCCGCTCAAATGGCAGAACTCGACTCTGCTGAAGGGCGACGTTGCCGAGGCTGTTGCGGCACTACGCCGAAAGGGCGGCGACGACCTACACGTGCTTGGCAGCACCCAGCTGGTGCACACGCTGATCGAGCACGACCTCGTCGACGAGCTCCGGGTGATGGTGGATCCGGTCGTCCTGGGGGGCGGCAAGCGCATCTTCCCCAGCAATGGCGAGCTGTGGCCGCTACACCTCGTCAACAGCCAGGTGACGACGACAGGCGCGATTCTCGCCACCTACGCTCGAGCCAAGTAAGCACGCCCTCAAGGAGGCCTGCACCCAATACGAGAGCTCGGTGCCGGACTTGAACAACTGGGTCCTGAGCTATAGGGTTTAGGGTGTCTTCGTTTTGTCGTCATTTGGGGGACCGGCGCGGCCGCCCGTGCTGTGTCACAAAGTAGGAGGGACAAGGCCATGGAAGTTGGCAAGCCACTACCGGCGCCAGGGGCGCCCCGGACGGAGGTGGTCCACGCCGAGCCCGCTGCCGGCGAGGAGGTCCATTGGGAGGGCCTCGAGCAAAGTGAGGAGTTCCGCGAGCTTGTTCGCCGGAGGTTCCGCTTCGTTCTACCAGCCACGATCTTCTTCCTGGTCTACTACTTCCTGTTGCCCCTGGGCAACGGCCTTGCCCCAGACCTCATGAAGACCAAGGTCTTCGGCGAGGTCAACATCGCCTACCTTTTCGCTCTTTCCGAGTTCGTCATGGCCTGGGTGCTGGCGTACCTCTACATACGCAAGGCCAACACCGTCTTCGACGGCCTCGCCGCGAAAGTACGCGCGCGAGCCGGCAAGGGGGCATAGCGCCATGAGCATCACGCTGGTCCTCTTTCTGATCGTCGTCGGGATCACGCTCGTGATCACCGCCTGGGCCGCAGGCAGGACAAAGACCACTGTCCAGTTCTGGGCTGCCGGCCGCCAGATCAAGGGTTGGCAAAACGGCCTGGCCATCGCCGGCGACTACATGAGCGCGGCTTCATTTCTGGGTATCGCCGGGCTGATCGCGTTCAACGGCTACGACGGCTTTATGTACTCGGTGGGCTGGCTTGTTGCCTACCTGACAGTGCTCTTCCTGATCGCCGAGCCCATGCGGAACACCGGCAAATACACGATGGCCGACGTCCTCGCTTACAGGATGTCCCCTGTGCCCGTCCGTTCAGCGGCGGCCTTCTCCACGGTGGCGGTCTGCGCGTCGTACATGATGGCCCAGATGATCGGTGCCGGAAGCCTGATCAAGATCTTGATTCCGACCCTCGACACGAATCTAAAGCCTTACTTCAACTGGGAGATTTTGGGCACCCGTCTCGACCCGTCGATCAGCATGGTCGGACTCCTGATGATGATCTACGTCATCGCCGGCGGAATGGTTGCGACGACCTGGGTGCAGATCATCAAGGCAATACTTCTCATGAGTGGGGCGGTACTGCTGACCTTCCTCGTCATGCTGCACTTCGGCTTCAGCTTCGGACATTTCTTCGACGCCATAGCCGGCGTTAAGGACAAAGTGACAGGGCTCAACTTTACGCAGCCGGGGATCCTCTACAAGTACGGCCAGAAACAGGTATTCGGCGTCGACCTCGCTCTGATCGACAACGTCTCTCTGGGCATGGCCCTGATCCTGGGCACAGCCGGTCTGCCCCACATCCTCATGCGCTTCTTCACCGTCCCAGATGGCAAGGCCGCACGCGCATCGGTGGCGTGGGCCATGGGCCTGATCGGCAGCTTCTACATCATGACCACGTTCCTCGGCTTCGGAGCCGCGACCCTGGTCGGCAAGGCCAACATCTGCGCGAGCGTCGTAAACGGAGCGTGCGTGGGCACACCCAACAGCAACCTGGCCGCACCACGCTTGGCTGAGTTCCTCGGCGGCGAGTTCTTCGGCACCACTGGCGCCGAGTTCTTACTTGCATTCATCGCTGCGGTCGCATTCGCGACGATCCTGGCAGTGGTCGCCGGGCTCACGCTAGCCGCGTCCGGCGCGTTCAGTCACGACTTCTACGTCAACGTTGTACGCACTCACCTCCTCCACGGCCACGTCAGCGAGCGGGAGCAGGTGCTGGTCGCTCGCATCACAGCCGCCCTCGTCGGTCTTCTTTCGATCTGGCTGGCGGCGCGGATCGGCGCCACTGCCAACGCAGCCGCGCTGGTCGCAGGTGTCGCATTCGTGATCGCGGCATCGGCAAACCTGCCGGCCATCCTGTTCACCCTCTTCTGGAAACGATTCAACACCTGGGGCGCGGTGGCCTGCCTGGTAGGTGGCACGGTGATCACCATCTGGCTGGTGGCGATCGGTCCCGGATGGACTGTGCCTGCTGTCAAGAACCCAGCCTTCCCGCTGCAGAATGTCGGCATCGTCAGCATTCCTCTCGGGTTCTTGCTCGCGATCGTGGGCACGTATATCGGTGACCTGGTCAAGGCGGACCGGCTGTCCGAGGTGAAATTCCACGAGATCGACGTCCGCGCTCAAACAGGGCTAGGCGCCGAACCCAACCCGGTGCCGGCCTGAGCTTCGACCGATGGTTTGGGGGCGGCCGGTGCCGCCCCTCCATCACGCATCGACATGAGTGGTAACGAGCTGTGGGGGTTGGGTGCCCTGGCGGTCGCATGCCTGTTCGCGGCTGCGATCCTCTTCCGCTCCTGGCGGCGTCGGGGGAGCCCTCAGCCGCTGATCGCTGCGCTCATGGTGCTCACCCTGGGCGCCGGAGCCATCGTGGTGGTCCTGCTCGGCGCCCCTTATCGAATCGTCGTCGGATCGACTTTCATTGCGGCCATGCTTGTGGTCCTGTTCTCCGCCCGCAATGAGCGCCGTCATCGCTAGGCGTCGCTGACATGCAGAGCATCGCGATCATCCTTCGTATCGCGGCCGACCGCGTCGCTGAGTTCGAGACGATGTTCGAGGCTGAAGAAATCCCGATCTGGGACGACTTCACAACCAAAGGCCTGTTCAAGGACTGCAGCCTGACACGCGTGACTGGTGGCGGCGAGACGCCGGAGGGCATCCAGGACTACATCCTTCACATCGTCGCTACAGAAGAAGGCCACACCGCGCACGATCACGACACTCGATTCAAATCGTTCCTGGAGAAAGCGCAAAAGCTGCAGCCACAGGAACCACTTGTCTGGTTTGGCGATCCAATCTTCGAACGCCGAGGATGAGGCGGGGGCTCACCGCACCACGTTAGACTCGGGGGGTCACATTCGTTGGCCTCAGGTGTGGAGTGGGGGTTACGTCATGCGAAGAACGTCTGTGCTGTTTGCCGCCGCCTTGGCGGTCTTGCTTGCGGCGCCGGCTTCAGCGGCCGGTCCGGACTCGATGGTATCGGCAGGCAGTCCGTCAGGCCCGTTCTCCCAGAACAAGCAGAACGAGCCGGCTGTCGCGATTGATGCGCATGCACCAAATGTCCTGGCTGCAGGTTCGAACGACAACATCGACATGGAGGCATGCAACGCGGGCGATGACACTACATGTCCGTTCACTGGCGGAGTCGGAGGGTCGGGCGTCTACTTCTCGACGGACTCCGGCCAAACCTGGACCCAGCCCATATACACCGGCTGGTCCGCACGGAACTGCCTGGGCGTGCCAGGACCCGACGCCGATTGCTCACCCACTGTCGGCCCGATCGGCACGCTTCCCTGGTATTACGAGGACGGACTTGTCTCAGACGGTGATCCGGCCCTCGCCTTCGGCCCGCGGCCAGGCGCCAACGGCTTCAGCTGGAGCAACGGTTCGCGGCTGTACTACGCAAACCTGACATCCAACTTCGGGGCCACCCGTTCCGAAACTACTTTCAAGGGGTTCGAAGCCATTGCGGTGTCGCGCACCGACGATGTCGCAGCGGCGGCTGCAGGCAACAAGGCGGCCTGGATGCATCCAGTGCTCGTCTCAAAGCAGTCATCGACAACTTTCTCCGACAAAGAGCAGATCTGGGCGGACAACGCATCCTCGAGCGCGTTCTTCGGCACCGTGTACCTGTGCTGGGCCGACTTCAAGGGCCAGGAGAAGGGCAACGCAGCGCCGGCGCCACTTCTTGTAGCTGTCTCTTCGGATGGTGGTGCGACCTGGACGAAACACCCCATCTCGGCGTCGGCGAACAACAGCCAGCGCAACCCCATGGACGGCTGCACCGTCCGCACCGACAGCACTGGCAATGCCTACGTCTTCGGGGTAGGGACGAGTTCGTCCGCAGGCCACCAGGCATTCGAGATCATGTCGGTCTCCAGAAATGGAGGCAACACGTGGTCGGCGGATACGCCGGTGGCCGGACCCGTGAATCAGCCAGGGGTGATCGACCCAGTCCTCGGCCGGCCGACCATCGACGGGATCGCCGGCGCACGCAGTGACCTTGCTCCGGCGCCGAGTGTGGACATCGCGAACGGCGCACCCACTGGCGTGGGGGCAACTGACCGGATCGTCATGAGCTACGTCAGCGGCCCGCTGGCAACTCCGCACGTTTACTTCACCGAGTCCACCAACCAAGGCGCGACCTGGACGGCTCCACGGACGGTCGAAACGGCCGGCGACCGGGGCTACTATGCCGCACCCGCCATCTCACCGGATGGAACTGACGTTTACATCGTCTACAACGCATTCACCACGCCGTACCGGACGACCACCGCCACGCCGCGGTTGCTGGTCGGCGTTGTGCTGCACGCTGATTCGCCGACCGCTCCGGGAACAGCGACCGGTGCGTTCTCCGAGGTGCACCGCGGCGTACCTGGAGATCCGCGCAGCAGCAGCCAGAACAACCTGGTCGGCGAATTCCTCGGCGACTACGTCTACGCGGCCGCCACCAACAACTACGCAATGGCGGTCTGGAACGACAGTCGTAACGGCGCCGACTGCCCGGCGATTGACGCCTGGCGTCAGTCACTCCGGGACGGTACAACCGTGGCGCGGCCCGCTCCGCAGCAGGACTGCGCCCCGACCTTCGGCAACTCCGACATATTCGGCGCGTCGATCGCCGATCCAACTCCGTAACTCTGATGTGAGGGGCGCCTTGCCGCGCCCCTCACCCAACTTTGAAGGGTTCGGTCGTAAGATCCGCCCCAATGGCGCGGATCAAGATGGTTGGCGAGTCAGAGGCGGGGGGGCTTTTGGCCGAGGTGTATGCGAAAGCCAAGGCGGTGAGCCCGATCGGCATCGTGGCGCCGATCATGCAGACGATGAGTCTCCGGCCGGATTTCCTGGCCGCCATCCAGGCCGCCTCGCGCATGCACTTCAGCGACGGCGCCCTCACACGAGCGCAGCACGAGATGATCGCCTCCTACGTCTCCGCGATCAACCGCTGCAGGTATTGACTCAGCTCCCACACGTGGTTCCTGCAGTTGCAGGGCAAAGAATTTGAGGGGGCGGCTGAGGCACTCCGCAACGGTGATCTCGAAGCAGCGGGGCTGACTCCACAGGAGCACAAGCTCCTGGAATTCGTCGAGACGATCAGCCGGGCTGCGTACAAAGTCACCGACGAACAGGTACAGGGCTTGCGCGATGTGGGCTGGACCGACGAGCAGATCGCCGAAGCCAGCCCACAGGCTGCCCTGTTCAGCCTGTTCGTTCGTCTGGCCGACACGTTTGGCATCGAGCCTCCGGCTGTTTATGAACCGACAGGGATACCTGGCGCCATCACCAGGAACCAGACTTAGCCGCTAGACAGCGTCGTCAGGGGGCAGGGGCAAGGCCGGTGTAGTCGACGACGATGATGTCCGGGGTTCCGTCCTGGTAGCTGGTGAGTCCCCAAGACTTGGCATAAGGCGAACTTGCCTTTGAGAGCACGTTGCCGGATGCATCCATCGTCGCGAGGGTGGCTGTTCCATGCAGCGTGATCCCGACCAGGCGGGAGGCCTGGGACGCGAACTTGGGCAGGAACAGCTGAAGGCTGATCTTGTCAAGGGTGTACGTCTTCTGAATGATCTTCTTGGCTGTGATGTCCTGCTTGATGACGTCGGTGAATTCTGTGAGAGCGTCGCCGTCGGCAGCTGTCCCTGCCAGTTTCAAGTCGTGGGCGCGACGCGCCTCAGACTCGATGATGAGATCCAGCACCACGTCATGCGCCATTGCGGCCGCGACCTTCTGAGTGATTGAAGGGTCAAAGTCGTGCACGTTGGACGCGATGCTCACAGCCGGTATCGGCGGCAGGATCCATACATGCGACGACGCCGGCGCCGGTCCGGCATTCCCCGCGGGCGGCAGCGCGGCGGCCGCGGCCGCGTCGACCCAGGCCGCGGTGCCAGGTCCTGTGCCCACGGTGAGGGGGATGGTCTGGAAAGTGCCGTCGGGCCGCTCGGCGAATGGCTGCGGGCTATGTGTGGAGAGGTCGGCGGCGACCGGAAGGGCGCCAATGCACAGTAGGGCGACGGCAAGGGCGGCCGGCACCTCCCAGCGGAAGCCGCCAAGCACCCAACCGCGCCATCCCTGGGCGACGAAAGGCGCAAGGAAGGCGACGAGCGCGAATCGCAGCGCGCACGCGATGACAAGGCTCGCGAGGATTGCAGTCTTGGTCCAGAACTCGAGCGTGGTCGGGCCGAGCAACAGCACGGCCAGCATGGCAACGATGATCCCAAAGACCACCCTCGCGACCTGGCCGTCGGGCACTGTCCTCGGGTCGGGGATCATGAAGAGCGCGAAGATCAGCACCTCGGGTGACGTGACAAGGATCTGCCAGAGATCTCTTCCGCACATTGGCGTCACATGCCAGCTGGCGACCATGCAGTGGTCGGGAACCTGGGCAAGGGCTATGGCGACGAATGCCGCGAACGCGGCCATGAAGCTCACCACCAGTCCTAGCATGCGCAGCTCCCACGCGATGAGGAGCCCACCACCGATCAGGATCGCGTAGGTCACCGCCATCCAGGGACCCATAGGTATCCACCACAAATCCAACGGCTCTGTGCGCTGCGGCCCAAGAGCGGCGAACGCGAGGACGAGCGCAACGTTAGAGGGGTTGAAGATGTGCCTCCCCTTCCACCGGATCAGGTATTTGGTGGCCATTCCCAACGCAACCACGCCGATGAAAATCTCGATCCCATGAGCGCTCCACCAGTCCCCGTGGAGCGTGCCAGGAACCCGGAGGATGAAAGCAGTGCTGTTGCCAGTCAGCAAGCCGCTTGCCGGCCAGATGATTGCATGGTCCTTGAAGAACACCACGCCGAACTCGATGAGGGCGCCGGTTGCGAGGCAGACCAGGATCTGAGTGATTGAGAGCCGGAATCCGAGTACGGTCTGGCCAAGGACCTGGAGCGTCAACAGCACCGCCGCCACGTGCAGGCGGGGATCACGGACGCTGGGCAGGATGACCGGATAGTCGCGACCCCGAATACGCATCGACCTGCTTTTGGCAGCGCGGGGCAGCGAGCGTCTGGGATCGGCGGGAACGCTTATCCCCTGCGGAGGCGCTGTATCGGAACTCGCCACGGTCGGGTAACGGGAATAGTATGCGGCCCGTTACAGGATCGACCGCCATGGTGATTTCTGGTTCGCGCTTGCAGGCGAAGCACAGTGCGCTGGCCTTGATGGCCGGAGCCGCTGCTGTGGTCGCGCTGTCAGCGTGTGACGCACCTTTCAACCTTGGACAGCCGTCGACGCGGGCCCTCGAGAACGGAGCTGCCGGCACCCTGACTGCGGCAACGAGCTTCGAGATCATCGGCTCCTACAGCGAGTCCGGTGATCCCTGGTCGATCGATCTGCAGGTGGTTCGGCCGGCCACTCAGCATGTGACGGTAAGCAAGGCCGACTTGAAGCTTGAGGCGATCATCTTCAAGGACCCGGCTGGAAGTGGCCCTACAGATGCCGCCTACTTTCGGGGAAACCAGTACCTGTCCCAGCACATGGGCAGCGATCCAAACTCAAGGAACCTGGTCAAGGCGGCCGGAAATGCCTGGTGGAAGGGCCCCACCGGCGGGGTTCCGCGCCTACCTGACTTCACCGATGGGTCTAGCTTCAGGGCGACATTCCTCGGCCCGGCAGTTGCTCAACGCTTCGATCATGTTTCGATGGACGGGGTCGACGCCGTCAACCTGTCCGGCCCAAGAGCTGATGTGTTTGTCGCCACCGCTCCGCCCTACCGATTGCTCAGGGTTCGTATGAAGAAAGGCGCTGCAGTCGACGGCATCAATGACGCCGACTTCAAGTTCAGCAACTTCGGTCGAGACTTTCAAATCACAGTTCCCACCGACGTTATCGATTTCTCCAATCTCTCGACTCTGCCTCCCATTTACACGGTGGTGTCCGTCGACACATCGAAATGCACGTCTACCTGTGTCGTCTCAGCACTGCTCAAGAACCTGGGCGGAAAGCTCAACGCGCGGGCGCCTTCCACGATCATGTTCAACATGGTCGATGCGGCTTCCAAGCAAACCGTCGGTAGCTGCCAGGCGCAGGTCAAGCCCGACGTTGGGTACAACGCCACGACCACCGTTTCCTGCACCATCAGCGCACTCAGCGGGCAGGTCAATGCCGCGATAGTGACGGCGACGCCCGACAACCCGGGACACGCCTGAGCCGGAAACAGTCGCCGGGGCTCCAAATGGTTGAGGCCTCCTCTTACGAGGTGGCCTCATTTCTTACAACGCGCCTGGGCGGCTGATTACCTGCCTACGAAATGTTTCGAAACGGCTCCGGTGCGTAGTCCGCCAGGGCGAGCTTCCATTCCCCGCTCAACAAGTCGATAACGACGGGATCTTCCCTGGCCAGCCACGCCAGGTGGCGGAGCCCGTGCTCGAGGACCTGTGCGGCAGCGATGGCTCCGGCGGCTTTGGTGGCCCCCGAGCGGGCCAGCTCGCTCCGGGTGATCGGCACACCTGTCAGTTGCGGTGACTGGCCATCACGGTTGATGACCACAAAGCTCAGCACGACTGCGCCCCTGGCGCGGCGCCACGAGGTCGAGTGCACCAGGACCGGCTCACCCATCAGGTTGCGCGACAGACGGCTCACCACTTCCACGGGATCGTCTTCCGCCTCGACCTCGATGTACCAGGGATCCGGCCCGCACGGCCCGGCCAGCTCAGGCCGCCCGGCTCTCATCCGAAGGACGAAGACCTCGAGCTGAACGGGTCCCTCAACTGCCCACGGCCGTGACGGTGCCGGCGGTTGTGGGCTCAGATCAGCTCTGTCGCTGTTCACCAGCGCAGGATAGATCAGGTCTCGCCGCGGTCTATACCTTTACTTTGTGGAAGTGCTGATCTGCGACGTCGGCCCGCGCGACGGGCTGCAGAACGAAGACCTGACTCTCGCGCCCAAGGTGCGCGCTGAGCTCTGCGACCGTTTGGCGGGTGCAGGGGTGCAGCGGATGGAAGCTGCGAGCTTTGTGAACCCCAAGCTGGTCCCTCAGATGGCAGGGGCCGAGGAGGTGATGGAGGCTCTGCACCGCCGGCCCGGCACCTCGTACGCGGGCCTCGTCCTCAACGAGAAGGGGTATGAGCGGGCGCGCGAAGCACGAGTTGATGAGGTCCACTACGCGTTTGCTGCAACCGACGAGTTCGGGCGCCGCAACCAGAACGCGACTGTACAGGAGGGCCTGAACGCCGCGCTGGCACTGGTGGTCAGGGCGCGGGCGGACAAGATGCCGATCACGGTGACGATCAGCGTGGCGTTTGGCTGTCCTTTCGAAGGGCCCGTCGCTCCCAAGCGGGTTCTCGACCTCGTCGAGCGCCTCATGGCCGCGCCGCCCGACGAGGTATGCCTCGCTGACACCATCGGCGTCGGCGTGCCTCTGCAGGTCAAGGAGCTCGTGCTCGGCGCGCGGCGGCTTGGAGCGGCAGTCGGCGCGCACTTCCACAACACGCGCAACACGGGGTACGCAAACGCAGTCGCCGCCCTCGACGAGGGTGTTGTATCCCTTGACGCATCGGTCGGCGGTGCAGGCGGCTGCCCGTTCGCCCCCAAGGCCACCGGAAACATCGCCACTGAGGACCTCGTCTACCTGTTGCGTGGCCTCGGTGTTGAGACAGGCATAGATCTCGACGCGCTCATCAGCTGTTCACGCTGGCTCGGCGGGCGGCTTGGCAAAGAGCTGCCGGGCATGGTCGCCCGCGCGGGGGACTATCCGGCCGGCCAGTAACCGTGCAACATGGACCTATGCCGAAAAAGACAGGGAGCCCGCACCGGGTCGCCGTCGTCCAGCATCCTCCGGTGGCGCTCAACCGGCAGAAGACCCTCGAGCGGGGTGTCGAGCTGCTCGAGGAGGCTGCAGCGGGAGGCGCACACCTGGTCTCTTTCCCGGAGACCTGGGTGCCTGGCTACCCGGAATGGGTGTGGCGCCTGCGGCCCGGCGACGACTACACGCTGAGCGGCGACATCCACCGCCGGCTTCTGGAGAACGCAGTCGATCTCAAAGCTGGACAGCTGAAACCAATTCAGGCCGCGGCGCGCAGGCTGAAATTGACTGTCTCGATCGGGGTGCATGAGCGCGACGGAGAGTTCAGCCGCGGCACGATGTACAACTCCGTGGTTCTAATCGGCCCGGATGGCGAGATGCTCAACCGCCATCGCAAGCTGATGCCCACCAATCCCGAGCGCATGGTCTGGGGCACGGGGGACGCAACCGGGTTACGGGTGAGCGACACTCCCGCCGGTCGGGTCGGCGCGCTCATCTGTTGGGAGAACTACATGCCCCTGGCTCGGTTCGCGATCTTCGCGCAGGGTTGCGAGATCTACATCGCGCCGACCTGGGATGAGGGTGATGCCTGGTTGGCGACCATGCGTCACATCGCGCTCGAGGGGCGGTGCTGGGTATTGGGAAATGGAAGCAGCATGCGGGGCAAGGACATGCCGCGCGACTTCCCTGATCGAAGCCGTCTATTCCCCGATCTCGAGGCGTGGTTCAACCCTGGCGACTCGGTGATAGTGGATCCCAGCGGCCATGTGGTGGCAGGCCCTCTCCACGAGAAGCACGGGATCCTTTATGCAGATTGCGACCCGGCCCGGGCGTCAGCCGCCAAGCGAACGCTCGACGTCGCCGGGCACTACGGACGGCCGGACATCTTCCGCCTGGAAGTCAACCGCGAGACGCGGGCTCCTGTCGATTTCGCGTCGAAGGCGTAACCGGCCGAGGGGCCGCCCCTTAGTCCGGGGGCGGTGCTGGAATCGCGTACAGGTCGCCGAACTTCTTTCGGACGTAAGCAATCCATGGCCCTGAGGTCAGCGGCCTCCCAGTCACCCTCTCCATCAGCTCATTTGGCGTGAACTTCCGGCCGTGCCGGTAGACGTTGCTCTGCAGCCACCTGAGGAGCACTTCGAACTCGCCTCGTTCGATGTGCCCGTCCAGGTCCGACACGTCGCCACGCGCCTTCTCCATCAGCTGTGCCCCCATGAGATTGCCCAGCGTGTAAGCGGGAAAGGTTGCGAACGACACCCCCGACCAGTGGATATCCTGCAAAACGCCTTCACGATCGTTGGGCACGTCGATTCCGAGGTATGACTTGACTCGCGCGTTCCACGCCTCCGGCAGGTCTTTGACTTTGAGCGATCCCTCGAGCAGCTCGTTCTCCAGCTCAAACCGAAGAAGGATGTGAAGGTTGTAAGTCACCTCATCTGCCTCAACGCGGATCAGCGACGGGTAGGACCTGTTCACAGCTCGGAAGAACCCGTCCTCGTCGACACCCTTTAGAGGCGCAGGAAATGCGTCACGGAGGCTGGGATAAAAGTAGCGCCAGAAGCCCGCGCTACGCCCGACCAGGTTCTCCCACAGGCGCGATTGGGACTCGTGCACCCCTGGCGACGCCCCGCTCCATAGCGGCGTGCGGTCGAGGCCGAGCCCGATTCCCTGGTTGTACATGCCGTGGCCAGCCTCGTGGATCGAGCCGAACAAGCACTCACTGAAGAAGTCGCGAGACACGCGCGTTGTGATGCGAACGTCTCCGGGCCCGAATGAAATCGTGAATGGATGCGTCGAGATGTCCTGCCTTCCCCTCTCCAGCTCATAGCCCAGCTTCGTGACAACCTGTAGCGCGTAGCTGAGCTGCAGGTCCGGATCGAAACCCCTGTACAGAACTGCGTCGTCGACCGCGTCCGCATGCCGTGCAACGTCGCCGACCAGTGGAACTATCGCTTGCTTGAGGTCCGCGAAGATCGTCTCCAACTGGTCGGTGGTGAGGCCGGGCTCGGTGCGGTCGAGCAGCGCGTCGTATGGCCGCCGCTCATAGCCAAGTGCGTCAGCGATACGCCGATTCAGCTCGACATTTTTCTCGAGGTATGGGGCAAAGAGCTTGAAATCAACATCTTCACGTGCCTTTTGCCAGATCGGCCGGGCAGTCGCGCCCGCGCGAGCGACCTCCGCCACAAGCTCCAGTGGCAGCTTGCGCGCTTGCTCATAGTCACGCCGCGTCACGCGCACCAGGCTGGCCTCGTCGGAATCAAACGGGAGACGGCTGACCTCAGCGCCGACCTCGTCGAGCAACGACCCTACGTCATCCGCTGTGAACCGGATGTGGGAGATCCGTCGCAAGGTGGTGAGCTGGTCGGCCCGATTTGCGATGCCACCGGGGGGCATGTACGTTTCCTGGTCCCAAGCCAAAACGGCGGCCGCCCGGTTGACGTCCGATACTTCCCCGAGGATTTCCTTCAGCCGCTGCAGCCCGTCGCCCATGCCCCCCAACCTGCGTATTCTCTCCGGAATGGCGCCGCCGCCCCGCTAGCTCAGTGGATAGAGCATCTGCCTTCTAAGCAGAGGGTCCGGGGTTCGAATCCCTGGCGGGGCACCATTTGGCCTTGCGCGCGACCCGTTGGACCAATGGCGCGGCACGCGACTAACGAAGCGTCCGCAAGTCCCTCCATATGATCTTCTCGTTCGTGCGCTGGCTGATGAAGTCGGGACAGCGCCCATCGCCCTTTCCGGCCAAACCTCCATCCGGATGGCAGATGATCTGCCCCTCCGCGTCGTAGAGGTCGCCAAATATGTCGCAGCACCGAGGGGGCAGGTAATAGACGACCTGGCCGCGATAGTCATAGCTGGCGATGAATGCCGGTGGATTGGCGGGGGGTTGAGCCTCGAGCTCGTTAATGAGCCTGGTCACCGCCTCTGGCAGGGCAGCTCGTCCTCCTGACGGCGAAACCGCACCGCATGCTGTCAGCGTCATCGCCGCGGTCGCGAGGATCAAGTGCCTCATGGAGATCAAACGGCGGCTCCGCAACGTTTGTAACAAGCCGACGCGAACCGCTTCTCAGCTGCCGGGTCCCGGCTTGAAGTGTGCTTGCAGGCCGTCACGAAGCGAGTCCTCGAGGTCGTACTCCGGCGACCAGCCGAGTGCGCGCAGCTTTGACGAATCGCCGACCTGGAAGCTAACCGAGGGACTTCCATCAACTCGGCGCAATCGCACCTCCTTACCGGTCAGAGAAAGCAACGTGTCCACGACGTCGGAAAGCAGCACGGGCTTGCCGCTGCACACGTTGTAGACGCCGCCGGGCGGGGCATTCTCCAACAGGATCCTCAGCGCCGCTGCCACGTCGCGAACATCGACGTAGTCCCTCCACCTGTCGAGATTGCCGACGTCAAGGACCCCAGAGCCCTGTCCGTGCATCAAGTCGGCGAGCCGCTTGGAGATGTCCCCTACCGCTGTCGATGACGAGACCCCTGGCCCGACCAGATTGAAAGGTCGTGCGTACACCACCGGCATGCCGGCTCTGAGCGCCATCTGGCTGAGCTCGAACTGAAAAAGCTTGGTCAGACCGTACCGGCTGTTGGGGGCGAGAAGATGATCTTCACGAATGGGCTCGCGCTCATTGCTCGCTGCGTATTCGGCGGCTGAACCGACGACCAACAGGCGTTCGATCGGCGCGCCCTTGAGGCCTACGACGAGGTTGGCCAGCGAGATGACATTGGCTTCGAGCAGCGCGCTGGGGTCGTTCCCGCCCGCCAACCCCACGGCATGCAGCACCAGGGACGGTCTTGACGCTTTGACCGCATCGTGCACTTCATTCAGCCTCAAGAGGTCGCAAGAGAGCCAGTGCACCTCATTTGGGTGATTCACTTCTCCGCGGGTGGTCCCATACACCTCGTGCCCGGTTTCGGCCAACAACCGTGCTGCATGTCCACCGAGGTGGCCTCCGGCTCCTGTGACCAAGACACGAGCTCGACCGGTCATTTCAAAAACTGATCGCGATCCTCTTCGAACCGGGCTTGTGCCTCCATGAAATCCTCTTGCCGCCCGATGTCGAGCCAGCGGCCCTCAAACGGGTAGGCACGAACCTTTTCGCCGGCGGCCAGGAGCAATCGGACGAGATCCGGCAGGTCCAGGTACTCGCCTTTCTTGATGTGATCACGAACTGCTGGTTCCATCACGTATACGCCCATGCTGACCAGGTAATCGAGAGTCGGCTTCTCGATGTACTTCATGACAAATCCGCCGTCGGTCTCGAGCACCCCGAAATCGATCTTCACTGTTCGTTTATGCGTCGCGATCGTCATGATCGAACCGCCGCCTCGGTGGTGATTCACAAGCTCTGCGTAATCAAGGTCGGTCAGGATGTCGCCATTCATCACCAGGAAGGTCTCTTCCAGGCTTTCGATGTTGCCCAGTGGCCCTGCAGTTCCGAGTGGGGCTCCTTCAAGGACGTACTCGATACGAACCCCGAGGCCCGAGCCGTCGCCGAAATACGCCTTGATCAAGGAGGCGAGATGGCCGACGGCGATGACGATGTCCGTGAAGCCGCACCGTTTCAGCTGGTTGAGCACAATCTCGAGAATTGGCATGTCGACAATTGGCATCAGAGGCTTGGGAAGCACAGTCGTGTAGGGCGCGAGGCGGCTGCCCTTGCCCCCTGCGAGGATTACCGCTTTCATCCCATTCAGACCGTGTACTTGGCCGGGTCGTGAACGAGGCTCTTATGTTGGAACCATTCGATGGTGGCCTTGAGGCCGTCCTCAAAAGGCATGGCGGATCTCCATTGGAACAACTGTTGCGCAAGCGTCGCGTCGGCTATCAACTCCTCGACCTCGCTGTTGGCCGGCCGGATGCGATCCGGGTCGCCCACCACCTTCAACTCTTTTCCGAGAACCTTCGAGACACCTTCCACCATCGAGCCCACTGTCAATCCTCGCCCAGACCCAACATTCACGACGCGCCCGATGGCAGCGTCGCAGCGAGCGATGCGAAGAAAGCCTTCCACGGTGTCGGCCACAAAATTCATATCGCGAATTGGGGCAAGGTTGCCAAGTCGAATGTCGGATCCCGCCAGAGCCTGGCGGATGATCGTCGGCAGAATGGCCCGCGACGACTGTCTTGGACCGAAGGTGTTGAACGGTCGGAGCGTTGCCACCGGCAGGTTGTAGGTGCGCCAGAAGCTCTCGGCAAGCTTGTCCGCCCCAATCTTGGTTGCTGCGTATGGTGACTGACCCTGCAGAGGATGCTTCTCATCAATCGGGGTATAGATCGGCGTGCCATAGACCTCGCTTGTAGAGGTTTGCACCACGCGGCTCACCTCTGTTGTGCGCGCCGCCTCAAGGACGTTGAGCGTGCCTAGAACGTTCGCGTCCACATATTGACGCGGTGACTCATACGAGTAAGGAATGCCGACCAACGCTCCGAGGTGGAACACCACCTCAGCTTGGTTAAACGCGCGGCGCACACTGTCTGGGTCTCGTAGATCGCCCCAGACCACACGGATCTCGTCGCGAACATCGGCTGGGCACTCCTGGATCAGCCCCGTGTCGGAGCGTGAGTTGTAATGCAGGAACGCCGCCGTCTCCGCTCCCAGGGTCACCAAGCGTTCGGTCAGGTGGCTGCCGATGAAGCCCCCCGCCCCGGTCACAACGACCCGTTTCCCGCTCCAATCTTTATCGGGCTTCAGAGGCACAGATACATCGCGGGATTGTATAGAAGTGGCGATTGCGCCAAATCGAGAGGTGGAGCTTCAAGAAATGGGCATCGAGAGCGTCCAGGTCAACGCGCCAAGTCGCGCACCTCGAAGCGAGTGGCGGTCACGACGGACGCGTGGATGTCCTCGCTCGTGACGATGAGATCCGGCAGCCAACCCGCATCGGGCAAGGTGGTCGCGAGATCCGTGAAATCGGCGATCATCTGCGCGCCGGCGAAGAAGACCAGGCGTGTCGAGTGCAGGTCGGCCAGGGTCGCGCACATGCCTTGTACCGCAAGAGGTTTACTGCCCAGCTTGACCGACGTCTTGCCCTGCTTGAGAATCGCGGGCGTACTTGGGATACCACCATCGCGGCGGAACACCTGCCAGGCGCCTGCGGTCGTCACGACGAAGTCGTACCGGAGCTCGGAAGTGCCAGCTCCGCGCCAGCAGCTCACGCCGTAGCCTGCCCCTATCGGCGCGTCGGTCGACTGAGTCGCCGTCACTGAGATCGCCATCTGCTGCAGGGGTGTGTCGTATGGAGCCGTTGCGAAGTGATCCACGGTGCCTTTGGCGACGATGACGTAGCCGGCCGGCGTGTACGAGAACGTGGTCCCAGACGGCAGGGTCTCGGTGGTCCAGCCCGACGAGGCGTTTCGAAAATCATCTGAGTAGACGACAGCGCCGCGACTGGCGGTCACCGCAGTGGATGCCGTCACCGGGCGCAGCGTCACGTTGTCGGCCTGTGGGATCCCCGATCCGAGTAAGACGGCAATGACCGCGACCGCGACTGCCACCAGCAGGGCGCCGAGGGCAGCGATAACGACGACTTTGCCGGCGATCGGCTCCGGCCGTGCAGCGCCGGGAGAGGGTGGCGGTTGAGGAGGGGGCTCGACCATGCCTAAGCGGACTTGGCTTTCTTCCTGGTTGACTTGCCTGGTTTCTTGGCAAGTCTCACTGCAGCTTCCGGTGTCGCTTTCTTGGCTTCGGCGGGCGCCGGGGCAGGCTCACCCATCGGCGCTTTCGCTCGCCATTTCGCCAGCCAGCTCGGACCCAGCGCGACCATGCGTGCCTTGCTCAAGTTGCTCTGCATCACCCACGCAACATCCTCGTCGGGAGACCTGAGCCACTTTTCCATGAGGGGGCGGCCCGCCGCGGGAAGGGCGGCCGCGGCCACGCTCCAGCAGTACCCCAGGGCCTGCTTCAGGACCCGGAAGTCCTCGCCTTTCCGCGCGTTTGTCGCCGCCAGGGACTTGGTGATCCTGTCGAGCATGGCCAGCACGCGGGTAACGTGCTCAGGCTCCTTGAGGAGGCTGGGCTCGCACAGTCCCGCGGCCGCGGCACGCTGAAAGAAGGGCTCGTCCTTTGACCATTTCTCCATCTCGGCGAGGAGGCGAGGCATGCTGTGCCGCCCCAGGTGCTGAAGGGCGATGGCGACACCTTCTCGCACGCGCCAGCGAGGATCCGATGCGAGCTCTCGCAACCAAGACATCACGGGCACTGGGTCTGAGACAGCAAGGTGACCGAGGCCCGCAGTGCCGCACAGGGCCAGGAACTCGTCGCTCGAAGCGGATAAGCGCCACAGCCGCTCTGGGTCCGCTTCCTCGCCTACAGCTTCGACCAGCTCGAGGTTGGCGCGCGGCCCCGGCAGGCCTGAGTTCTTCTTGAGGTAGGCCTCCCATTCGGTCAGCCGCCTGAGCTCTGCACGATATTGCTCAACGCGCCGCATCTAGTCACCGATCCTAACGGCGCGGATCGTTGGCGACACGCTTCAGGCTCCGCGTAGTTAGATAGCCGAGTGATGGACACCTCTGCTAGGGCCGCCGCAGTGGCTCTCGGCATACGCCTCGAGATCGCAACCGTCGCATGGATGGCCGCTGAGGCAGCGATTGCACTGATTGCCGGGCTCATGGCTCGAAGCGTGCTGCTCGCGGCCTTCGGCCTCGACTCTGTGGTCGAGCTTCTCAGTGGGCTCGTGCTGCTGTGGCGATTGTCCGCCGAGTCGCGGGGCGCGGACACGGAGAGGCTCGAACGTACGGAGCTGTTGACTGCGCGCATCTCCGCGGCACTGCTGCTTGTCCTTTGCGCTTTCGTGGTCGTGACGTCGCTGGTTGGACTGTTCTTAGGTTTCAGGCCCGAAGACTCCGTCGTTGGTATCGCCGTCGCAGCAGTTGCACTGGTCGCGATGCCGATGCTCGCGCTGGCCAAGACGCGGGCCAACCGTCTCATCGCCAGCCCCTCGTTGCGGGCCGACATCGCCGAAACCGTCACCTGCGCTTACTTGGCCGGCGTCACCCTGGTGGGTGTTGCGGTGAGCATGCTGCTCGGTCTGTGGTGGGTTCAGTACGTTTGCGCGCTTGCGCTGCTCATCTGGCTCATACCCGAAACTCGAGAAGCGCTCGAAGCTGCCCGAGGCGAGCACTGACGACCGATCCCCCGCAGACGCGCGGCAACCTTCAACGATCGCTGCGGGCAGCTCGGTACCGGCGAGGACGGCGGGTATAGTGCGACCACTCGGATGCGCATCCTCCACGTTGTGACCGCGTTCCCGCGATCGCGTGACGACGTGATGGTGCCCTGGCTGGTGGAGCTGCTCAAGCGGCTGCCGGCCGCCGGCTACGAGGTCGAGGTCTTCACGTCGGCTTACCGAGGAGGCGGGGGCGATTCTTACGAGGGCATTCCCGTCCATCGCTTCCGGTACTTCCCGGCGCGGTGGGAGGACCTGACTCACGACGAAGCTGCGGCAGACCGGATGCGTCGCTCCCTGCTCTACCGTGTGATGCCGCTGTTTTACATCGCCGGCGGCATGTGGGCCATATGGCGTCTTGCCCGCCAGCGCAAGTTCGACATCATCCACGTCCACTGGCCAGTGCCCCACGTGCTGTTCGGTTGGCTCGCCCGTCGAACGGTCGCCGGCCGGCCAGGCCTAGTCACCAGCTGGTACGGGGCCGAGCTCCACCTGGTAAAAAGTTCCCTGCCCTGGCTTCGCGGCTTCGTGCGCTGGGCCTTGCGCACGTCAGACGCGGTGGTTGCAATCTCGACTTACACGGCGGGTCGGATCGCCGGTTTCGCGAAGGTTCCGGTACAGGTGATTCCGTACACTCTCGGCTTCTCTGAGGTCACGGCTGTGCACAGGGTCCCCAACGCCGGCTCTTTCAGGATTCTCTTCGTGGGGCGCTTGGTCAGCCGGAAAGGCGTGAATCACCTGATCGCTGCGCTGCAGCGCTTGCCGAATGACCTAAATGCCCGCCTGACAGTGATCGGCGATGGGCCCGAGCGTGCGTCATTGGCGCGACAGGTCCTGGATGGCGGTCTCCAGGACCGCGTGGACTTTCGCGGGCGTGTCGACGACAGCGTCTTGAAAGAGTCGTACGCGGCGACTGACGTCTTCGTCCTCCCATCCATCCTGGATACACGAGGCGATACGGAAGGCCTCGGTGTCGTCCTGCTTGAAGCGATGAGCTATGGGGTTCCCGTGGTGGGCAGCGAAATCGGTGGAATCACGGACATCATTGAGGACGGGGAAAGCGGTTTGCTGGTCCCGCCGGCGGACCCCGATCAGCTGGCGCGCGCCCTTGAGCGACTCGCCCTCGATCCCGCGCTGGCGGCCAGCCTCGGCGCCGCCGGCGAGCGCCGGGTAAGGGCTGCATTTGGCTGGCCCGAGATCATCGGGAAATGGCAGGCGTGTTACGGCGCATTGGCAGCAAAACAAGGTGTGGCCGCAGCGGTAGGAGCCGCCACGAACCGAGCCGGGGACCAGTAAGCAAGCTTCACGACGTGCGAGCAGATGGAGCTACCGATTCATTTGGGAGGGCTCAAAGGCATGGAAGTGGTCGAGTTTGTCCATCATCCGCATCCCCACACAGAGCAGAGAAAGCTGCAGCCGCCACCGAAGGTCGCCGACCAGCACATCGGGATCAACGGGCGCCTCGGCGCCGCAATCACTCGCAGGGTCGGCACAATGTGGGCGTTCTACATCGCCGGATTGACGATGGCAACGTGGATGGTCCTGGCGGGCTTCGCATGGGGGCCGCTGCATCGGATCGATCCGTACCCGTTCGCTTTCCTGCTGTTCCTCGGCAACATAGTCCAGCTGCTGCTCATGTTCGTGATCATGGTCGGCCAGCAGGTGCTGGGGGCCGCATCCGATAAAAGGGCCGTGGTCACCTACCAAGACGCTGAAGCAATTCTCCACGAATGCCTGCAGATGCAAGACCACCTCAACGCCCAGGACGGCGCGCTCGCGCGAATTATCGAGCGCATGGAGCAGCTGGAGGCCAAGATGACCAGGGCCGCGGGATAATGACCGAGGCCCTGGCTTGGTGAATGGGCCGGCCGGAGGTGGAGGACCGCATTAGCGGAGATTCAATGAGCGAGCAAATGCAAAACGGGCAGATCGACGCATCGCCGCCATCCCAGCGCGCGGCGGCGGACGGTAACGGACCACGCAGGGAAAAGCGGAGGCTGATGCTCACGCAGATCCTGAACAGTCCGGTGCTCAATCCCGCCGGCGACGAGCTCGGCCGGCTGGAAGATCTCATCGTCAAGCTCGGTGATGGTGGAGGGGGCTATCCACCGGTGACCGGGATCGAGGTCCGCATCGGCGGCAGCGACGTCTACGTAGGCATGCTGGATGTTGAGAAGCTCGCGCCTGGCGAGGTGAGACTGAGCAGCCACACCCTTCACACGGGAACGTTTCAGCGGCGCCCCGGTGAGGTGCTGCTCGCGGCTGACGTCTTCGGCCGCCACCTGATGGACGTGGCTCGCGGTCGCATCGTCCAGGCGCACGACCTGGTGCTCGGACACACCGAAGAGGGGTGGGCGCTGCTGGGGGTCGATCGGAGCCCCCGAGCAATGTTGCGACGCCTCGTTCCTCGTCGCGCGCGACCCGACCTGCGCAAGCACGCGATTCTGGATTGGAAGGATGTGCAGCCCTTCATGGGCCATGTGCCCACCGCCAAGCTGTTGATGCCGCTGCAGCGGCTGCGAAGGCTCCACCCCGCCCAGATCGCCGACCTCGTCGAGAGCGCCTCGCACGAGGAAGGCGAGGAGATCATCAATGCTGTCGAGAGCGATGTGGAGCTCACCGCCGACGTTTTCGAGGAGCTCGATACCGAGCACCAGCTTGAGTTTCTGAAGAATCGTTCGAATGAGGAGGCCGCGAAGGTGCTCGGGCGAATGGCCCCCGACGACGCTGCCGACCTGCTCGGAGAGCTCGACTACGACAGGCTGACGCCTGTGCTCAGCATGATGCCGGCCCAACAGCAGAACAAGCTGCGCAAGCTCCTTCAATACCACCCGACCACAGCCGGAGGCATGATGAATCCGGACTTCGTTTCGGTAGTGCGCGGAACATCCGCGTCCGACGCTCTCGAACGTGTGCGAACCGACGACAAGGCGCCCCACCAGCTCTTGAGCACTGTCTTCGTTACCGAGACGGATGGCAAGTTCGTCGGAAGCGTCGGGGTGGTCGACCTTCTGCGTGGCGATCCCGAGCGAAAGGTCGAGGAGGAACTCGGGCTGGTCGACCTGCGCGCCAGCGCTGGTGCGGACCTGGCTGATGTCACCCTGATGATGGCCGACTACAACCTCACAGCCCTCGCCGTCACCGACAGCGCCTCAACCCTGGTTGGAGCAATCTCCGTGGACGACCTGCTGGAGGCCCTTGTGCCAGAAGACTGGCGCAACCGCGTCGAAGCGAGCAGCGGGGTCTGACCCTCGGTGGCCGAGCGCGGGCCGGTGAGAGGCGACTCCCACCCGGTCCCTACCTCGGGGACTCTCGAAGAAGCTCAAAGCGGTGACATCCACGGCGCGTTTGGCACCATCCGCATCGGGGACCAGGCCCCCCGCCGCACCTGGCGGAGGCGGCTCCTCACGCTGGCTGCGATCGTCGGCCCTGGGCTCATCGTCATGGTGGGCGACAACGATGCGGGAGGGGTCTCCACCTACGCGCAAGCCGGCCAGGACTACGGCTACTCGCTCCTGTGGACGCTGGTCCTTCTAGTCCCGGTCCTCATCGTCAACCAGGAGATGGTGGTTCGGCTGGGTGCGGTTACCGGAGTCGGTCAGGCAAGGCTCATCAAGGAAAGGTTCGGCCGATTCTGGGCATGGTTCTCAGTCGGCGGGCTCTTCCTTCTGAACTTCCTGGTCATCAGCACGGAATTCATCGGGGTTAGCCTGGCGGGGGAATACTTCGGGTTCAGTCCTTACGTCGTCGTGCCCGTCTCAGCGCTACTGCTTATCGGCATCACTGTTACCGGGAACTTCCGCCGGTGGGAGCGGGCGATGTTTGTCTTCCTGTTCGCAAGCCTGCTCGTCCTACCTCTCGCGTTCCTGAGCCATCCTGATCCGGTTGCAACTCTCAAGGGGTTTGTTCAACCCAGCATCCATGGCGGCTTTACGTCCAACGCGGTTCTATTGATCATCGCCATCGTCGGTACAACCGTCGCGCCGTGGCAGCTGTTCTTCCAGCAGTCCAACGTCATCGACAAACGCATCACGCCGCGCTGGCTCGAATACGAGAAGGCGGACACAGCCCTCGGCGTCCTTGTCGTGGTGGTCGGGGCAGCCGCCATCATGATCGCGACTGCATCGGCGTTCTCAGGCACAAACGACTTCGGTAACTACAAGGATGCCCTGGGCATCGGCCGGGGATTGGGCACGCATATTTCTCCGTTGGTCGGCACGATCTTTGCGTTGGTCCTTTTTGACGCGTCGATAGTCGGCGCCTCAGCTGTGACACTGGCGACCTCGTATGCGTTCGGCGACATGTTCGGCCTGCGCCACTCGCTGCACAGGGGAATTGCTGACGCGAAGCTCTTCTACGGCTCGTACGCCGCGATGGTGGCGGTGGCGGCCGGTATCGTGCTCATCCCGCATGCGCCGCTCGGCCTGATCACCACGGCGGTGCAGGCTCTGGCAGGCATCCTGCTGCCAAGCTCGACTGTCTTTGTCGTCCTGCTCTGCAACGACCGGGCTGTCCTCGGGCCCTGGGTCAACAAGGCGTGGTTGAACATCGTCGCCACCGTCATCGTCAGCGCGCTTCTCCTGCTGTCGATGGTGTTGGTCATCTCGACGGCGATACCGTCGGTGGACGTCAACCGGCTGGTCGTTGTGCTCGGCGTGTCGATGGCGCTGGTCCTGTCGGCGGCAGGTGCGTGGGCCTGGCTCAGCCGCAGGGGCACAGTTCGCGAGCCCGAGGTCTCGCGCGCTGAGCGTGAGAACTGGCGGATGCCTGCGCTGGCGCTTCTCGAACGCCCGAGGTGGTCGATGACAAGGCGTGTCGCGATGGTCGGCATGGGCGCATATCTGGTGCTCGCCGTCGCCTTGCTTGCGGTGAAGGCGGTTCAGCTGGCGCTCGGTTAGGCCCCCGTCTCGATCGCGAAGAAGCGTGTTGTTGAGGGCGCACGCCGGCAACAGTCGTCACATCTCGTTTACAAAGCCGACTTGGCGGTCGGGCTAGAATTCACGCCCGTGCTGCTCGGTAGTCGACCGGGCCACCGCGCTCGTGCTTCGCAGGGGCGCCTGAGGCCTTTTCGCATCCTGACCCTGGCCGTCGCCGCCGTAGTCCTGTCGGGCGCGGCGGGCAGTTTCGCGTACTTCTTGCCGGCGGTCACGGAGGCCTTCGACGCCACCGGCCAGGTCGTGGACGTGCCGTCGCCGACGCCGTCGCCGACTGGCTTGACGACGCCCTCTACGGCGCCCACGCCCCGTGCGCCGGGATCCTTCACGGTGTTATTGCTCGGCTCGGACAACGACTCCAAGTTCAACGCCGACCACGTCCTGACCCAATCGATGATCATCGTGCGGTTCACCCCTTCGTCCAAGAGGGTGGTGATGCTTTCGATCCCGCGCGACCTGTATGTCCAGCTTTCGCCGGGTGGGATGGGCAAGATCGACGGGGCTTACTCGTACGGTGGTCCGGGCGCCGCCATCGCCACAGTCGAGAACAACTTCGGCATTCACATAGACGACTACATATGGATCGGTCTGGTCGGGCTCATCAACGTGATCGACAAGATCGGAGGCATCGATGTCGTAACGAGCGCTCCGGTGATGGACGACTTCTATCCAGCGGACATCGGAAAAGGCAACCCGTACGCCTACCTGCGCGTGGCAGTTCTTGCCGGGCCCCAGCACCTCGACGGAACGCACGCCCTCCAGTACGTGCGATCTCGTCACAACGACTTGCAGAGCGACTTCGGACGCTCTCAGCGGCAGCAACAGGTGCTGCTCGCTCTTAAGGCGAAAGCAGTCGCGGTCTCAGCCGCGGACGTCCCGGGCCTCGCGGCCGCCCTCAAAGGACAGATCAAGACGAGCATGGGGCTGCAGCGCATTGCAACCCTGCTGCCGATCGTGAGCACTCTCGATCTCAAGAACATTCAGCAGATAGTCCTGCTTCCGCCGTACACGCACGGAGGAGGCCCCGACGGCAGCATCACTCCGAACTGGGGCCTGATCCTGCCACTCGTGCATCAGTACTTCCCGTGATCTCGAGGTTTCTTCTGGCTGCCGGGCTGGCTGCGCTGATGGTGGTCTTCGGGATCGGCTCGTATGTATATCTGGGGTCGCGCCAGTCCACCGCTACGGCTCCGGCGGAGGAGCCGTCGACAGCGTCGCCGAGCCCGGGAGCGTTCAACCTCCCGGGGACGGTCTTTCTTACGCAGGGGGGAGCGATCTACAGCCTCAGCGCCGGGCGGTTCCATCAGCTGACGCCCGCGGCCGGCTGGACCCAGCTCGCCCCCTATCCGGGGGGCGGCCTGCTTGCCGTCAAGCGCAGCTTGCTCTACTCGGACGTGTACGTCGTCAACCGCCTCGGCCGAGTGCTCAGACGCCTCACTAACAATTCAGCGCCTCCGGGTAACTTCGACCCCAGCGTTAGGCACTGGTCGTTCTACCCGCGCCTCAGCACGAACCGAAAAACACTGTTCATGAGCTATGACAAGCCCAAGTTCGGTTTCGACGTGCCAATGTCGATCTGGTCGATGCCCCTCGGCGGGAACATCGCCCAGGGACGGCTTTGGAGCATATCGATCGACTACACGGGGGGCGATGTGCAGCCACTGCCCCTGGCATCGGGCGCGCTCATCTATACGAAGTATCTGTACGGACCTGATGGGAAGCTGACCAGCCAGATCTGGATCACGAACCAGCCAGAGGTGCCGTACGGCGGTGGGGGGGTCCTCGCGCCTCCCGCGAGCGCCGGCCACGGTAAGCCGCTCACCACCACCGACGAGGACTGTGCGCAGCCGGCGTTGTCGCCGAACGGCCGCACGATGGCCATGATCTGCACTCATGAGACGCAGCAGTCGTACCTGGTCATCGCGTCTTTCAACGGGTCTTCGCTTGGTCCAAGACGCAACCTGATCACCAATCAGCTGGTCGCACAGCCCACGTGGGCGCCCGACAGCAGCGGAATCGCTTACCTGGCCCCCGCGCAGCTGGGCCAGGGTTTCCAGCTCTGGTTCCTGCCCAAGCTCGCATATGCTCCCCCCGCCCCAAGCCCCATTCCGAGCGTCATCCCGACCCCAGGCGGCCCGGTCAGCGGCCCGGTTCCAAGCCCGGTTCCGTCACCGACGCGTGTGCCGGCCAAGATCCTTCCCATCCGGATCACGACCAACCTGGGTTTCGACGCCACCTCTCCGATGGTCTGGATTCCCTGACGGCGGCGCTTCGCGCCCGTTATGAGGGAAGACCCGGATGGTTTGGGGACCCCGGCCAACCCCGCCGCGCTGGGGAAACGACCTCTAGGGGCAGGTCGTGGGGGGTGGGCCTGGCGCGAGGACTGGTTCGGCGTTGGCGTTGGCGGCCTGTTCCGGCGTGATCACGTTATGAGAGACCATCGCGGCCAGCACGCCACTTCGTCGAAGCGCGGCCAGATCGGGATCGACGGTGGGGTCGTATAGCGATGGCGCTTGAGTCAGCCCGGCCAACAATGCGTACTGACCGATGCTCAGATTCCCCAGCTGCCTGTGGAAGTACGCGCACGCCGCTGCGCTCACGCCGTAGCGGTTGTACCCGGTTGTGATCTCGCTCAGGTAGTCCGCCATGATCCGTCTCTTGCCGATTGTCTGCTCGACCTTGAGCGCCAGCACAACGTCGACGATCTTGTTGTATCCCTCGTTGGAACCGTTGAGGTAGACGTCCTTGACGAGCTGCTCTGTGATGGTCGAGCCACCCTGGCAAAAACAGAAGTGCGTAGCGTCATACAGGAACGCGCGCCCAAGGCCGATCGTGTCGATCCCGTGATGGGAGTAGAAGCGTTCGTCCTCAGTGACCACGACAGCCTGCGCCAGGAGGGCCGGCACCTCATCCTCGGCCAGTAGAACGACTCCGTGCTCTCCGGTTGCGTCCAGCACCCGTTCCTGCACATCGTCTGCGGAGGGAGTGGAGACCCAAAGCGTGACGAAGCTCGGGGTGGCAAGGGCAATCAAGGCAATAAGAGCCAGCGCCAGCCGCTGGACCGGCACCGGCAGCCAGCTCATGGAGAGCACCCCACCTGCACCAGAACGGCATCTTGCCCGAACGCGTTACGGCGTGCTGACCCAGATAGGCGTGCGCTTGTTAAGTAGTGGGTTTAGACTCAGCACCGGATAGGAGACCGCGATCAGCGTTCGAGTGGGAGACTCGTGACTCGGTCAGGTAGGCAGGCCGTCGGAGAGCTGAAGGTCAGCGTACTTGGCGCCTGGACATCCAAAGGCGTGGATAAACATGCCCTGGGCAGCAGGAAAGCGCGCACCCTCATCAAGGTTCTGGCGGTGGCGCGCGGCCAGCCTGTCCCTGTACCACGGCTTGTCGACTGCCTGTGGCCGAAGCGGCCGCCGGCGCGGCCCTCGCAGCAGATCTCGGTGCTGGTCAGCCGGCTGCGATCGGTTCTTGGGCCCGAACGACTGCCGAGGTCGGACGCCGGCTATCAGCTGCTGGCGGACTGGATCGACCTCGATGTCGCCAACCATCTGGCCACGGCCGCCTCGCGCAGGCTCGCCGCCCAGAACTACGCCAGCGCCCGGCTGGCCGCCGAGGGGGCGCTTGCGCTCATGCGCGGCGAGCTCCTGGCCGACGAACCGGATTCGCCATGGGCGGACGAGGAGCGGGCAGCAGTAGCGAGGTTGGGCCTTGATGTTCGGCGCACCGCCGCGCGGGCCGCGCTGGCGATCGGCGACTTCGCCTCCGCGCGCGAGATGAGCGAGGCGGTGGTGGCAGCCGATCCTTACGACGAGGGCGCCCTGCAGGTCTTTATGGCGGCGCTGGCGCACGGTGGTCAGCCGGGCACTGCGCTCGCAACCTTCGCGCGCGCGCGGAGACGCTTGCGTGAAGACCTTGGCGTGGATCCATCGCCGGCCACCGACGCAGTCCACAAGGCGATCCTCCAGGGGAAACCGATCCCGGGGCTTGTCATTGCGGTGCCGACGAATCACGGGCGAGATCCAGGTGCGGCGTCGCCGGGCAGCGAGGACGGGCAGAGCGCCGCGTTGGCGGGGAGGACGGCGGAGATGGCGACGCTCGATCAGGCGCTGTCACAGGTCGGCGCAGTGGGCATCAGGCTCGTGGTCGTCGAAGGGGATAGCGGTATCGGCAAGACACGACTGGTCACTCACTGGGCGACTCATGCACGGGGGCATGAAACGACTGTGTTGCTCGCCAGCTGTGCCGGCCTCGATCGCATGGTTCCCCTGCACCCGTTGGTGGCGGCCCTTGAGCAATTCGTCGAAGGCGACCGCCGCCGGGCGCAAGCTCTGTTCGGCCCGCAACCCGCATATCGCGCACTGCTCGAAGCGCCACGGGCGGATCCCACCCCTGCAGTTATCGCGCCGGCCCTCAACGCCAGCGTCCGGCGCCGAATGTTCGAGGTGATGCTGGGCACGTTCGCGCACATCGCCTCCTCCACGCCGACAGCGCTCGTCCTCGACGACATTCATCTCGCCGGCGAGCTCACCCGCGCGTGGGTCGATTTCGCGAGGGCACGGCCGTCGGGTGTGCCGCTCCTGATTGTCGTCACCCAGCTGCTCAACAGCAGGCAGCCCCACCGAATTGACGAAAAGATCACTCTCGGCCCGCTCGACCTCGCTGCGGCGAGGATGATCGTCGGCAGCACCCGCGCGGAAGAGCTGCATGCTCTCACCGGAGGCAATCCGCTTTTCCTCCGCCAGCTCGCGCTCACGGACCAGCACGCGGGTCTACCGGCGACCATCAGGCAGGCAGTCGACACGCGGTGTGATCAGCTGGGCCCTGCCGCCCGGACTCTTCGCACGGCGGCGACGATCGGGGCTGTCGTCGATACCGATCTCCTGATGGAGATTCTGAATCTTCATCCTGTCGATCTCTTTGCCCACCTGGAGGCCGGCGTCAAGGCCCTGTTCCTGGATGAGGGAGCCGGCGCCTTCACGTTCCACCACGAGCTGGTTCGAGAGGCGTTGGCCGCCGGCTTGACAGGTCCCTGGCGAGCCCACGTGCACCGCACTGCCGCTCGCCTGATGGAGGCACGCCAGGCACCCGACGCGATACAGGTTGCGCATCATGCCCGGCTTGGGGGCGACGTGACCCAGGCCGTGTCGACGCTGATGGTCGCCGCGCGCACGTGCTTCCGCCGTCGCGACTTTGCCGAGGCCGAGCGCCTGCTCACTGACGCGATCGAGCTCGAGGACACTGCCGACAGCCGGCTCCTTCGCGCCGAGGTGCGCATCACGATGGGCCAGTTCGCGCGTGCGGCCGAGGATGCGCGCGCCGCCATCGTCCGCGGGGCCGGCGCGGCGGGCATGGAGACGGCCGCCTGGTGCGCGTACTACCTTGGCGAGTTTGACTATGCGTTGACCCTGGCTGAGGAGGCGGCTGCACTCGCCGACTCTCCGGGCACCCGCGCGCGCTGCCTCGTTATCGCGGGGCGCCTGCTCCACGCGGAGGGGGAGCTGGAGGAGTCCGATCGCCGCTACGCCGACGCACAAAGGATTGCCGATGAAGGCGGCCTGAGCACCCTGGCAGCGGTGTGGCTCGCAGCGCTCAGGTGCGACCAGGGGCGAGCTCGCGAGGCTCTCGAGCTGCTTCAGCTTTCACCAACTGCGACTGATGACGTTGATCAGCCGTTGACCGCACGCCATCGCCAGCTGGCCCTGGCGCGGGCGCACATGATGCTGGGTCAGGTTTCGGCGGCCCTGTCGGCGCTTGACATGTTGAGTCCCGACGTCGGACCGGCAGAGGTTGCCCAGTTCGGCCCCGACGGCGCCAACCTCCATGCCGCGATATTGGTCACGATGGGCGCGCTGGAAGCTGCAGACGAGATCAACTTGAAAGAGCTCGACCGCGCGCGCGCCGACCACCTTCGCCCGTTGCTCGAGGCGAGCTTGATCGGCCTGGGCGAGAGCCGCCTCGTGGCGGGTGCGCGGCGATCGTCGATGCGCTACCTCGCCGATGCTGCGCACACCCGCGTGGGTCCGTATCCATTTCGGTGGCAGCAGAGAGGCCGGACTAGATTGCTGCAGGCGCGCCAGGAGCTTGCCGCCGGCAAGATTGAGCGAGCTCTTTCAGCCTCTCGCGAGCTCCTTGCTGAATCCACAAGATCGGGGGATGCGGTGCGCGCGGTAGCCGCCAATCTTCTGGAGGCGGAGGCTCTGGTCATCTCCGGTCTGGCTATCGACACCAAGGCTGTCGGCGACGCCCTGAGGGGATCAGCGGAAGTGCTGGGTGGGGAATCGTGGCGCCTGACTGCCCGGCTCGCCAGGCTGACGCAGAACGCTGGATGGTCGGAGCTCGCCGAGCGGCAGCTAGCGAATCTGATCGGGGCCAGCGGCTCGTATGCCGCGAAGGTCCGCACCTTCGCGGAGCAGTACCAGGA
>Ga0193731_1000020_pt1 | contig 50559 bp, 44 predicted proteins | sample U1a2metaG_FD_144920 | JGI IMG/M metagenome (GOLD analysis project Ga0193731, IMG submission 144920) | Soil microbial communities from a riparian zone of the East river system, Colorado, United States - U1a2 | ecosystem: Environmental > Terrestrial > Soil > Riparian zone | place: USA: East River...
ATCGCTATATCGTTCGTTTTACAAGTGATCCACAATTTAGAAAGCGCGGCGCTTCCAATCGGAACGGATCGGACGCGGAAAAACAACATCAACTTTTTGATGCTGACTTTGCCTCGCTTGACCGGAAAGTTAATTCCTCATTGAAGAAGACCGGAGGGATTATTCATCACCACTTTAAAAGAGTATTTAACGGGGCAGCCATTTCCGCATCGCCTGCTATGGTGGTAGAAGTCAAAAAATTTTCCTATGTAAGTGCGGTGATGGAAGACCGCGAGGCGAAAACAACAGACGACGTAACCAATCAGATCATTAATGCTGATAAAATCTGGTCACAGTTTTCAACAACCGGTGTTGGAGTAAAGATCGGAATTATCGATACGGGTATTGATTACAACCATGAGGCGTTGGGAGGAGGATTTGGCTCTGGTTTTAAAGTGACCGGCGGCTACGATTTTGTAAATGATGACACTGATCCCATGGATGATTTCGGCCACGGAACGCATGTGGCAGGAATTGTGGCTGCGAATGGGGCCGGCCTGAGAGGAGTGGCCCCGGGCGCGACACTGGTCGCCTATAAAGTGTTGAATCAATATGGATATGGGTTATACTCCTGGATCATCGCCGCCATCGAAGCCAGCGTAGACCCGGACCAAAATCCGGCAACAAATGACCAGCTGGATGTAGTCAACATGAGTTTGGGAGGTCAACCGATAGAAAATGATCCGCTGGTCGAAGCGGTTAATAATGCTGTTCAGGCCGGTGTTATTTTTTGCATTGCAGCAGGAAATGATGGGTACAGCGGGAACATGACTATTGGATCACCTGGAATTGCAGAGAAAGCAATTACGGTTGGGGCAACGGATAGTTATGATTTTATTGCACCCTTTAGTTCAAAGGGACCTACACTCTCCTTTCAACTTAAGCCGGATGTTGTCGCGCCGGGTGTAGATGTCAATTCTTCCGTTGTCGGCGGCCGGTACCAGAAAATGAGCGGCACCTCCATGGCAACGCCCCAGGTGACGGGCGCCGTTGCGTTGTTGAAATCGTTACATTCTGATTGGTCTCCAGATGTGATGAAAGGTGTACTGATGCAAACGGCAAAGAATCTGGGTCAATCTGTGTGGGATCAGGGAATGGGACGAATAGATGTGCTTCAGGCAGCGCAGGCCGACTTTTCGTTGACACCCGGTTCGCTCAGTCTGGGCCCGGTAGACAGGAGCGTAAGCCAATGGACCAGGGAATTTAAAATCCAAATCAACAACCTATCCAACCAAGCTCAAAGTATCTCCCTTCAAACCACCGGAGACTTGAATAACCCGGCGGTGACGGCTGCGCTTAGCGTTACTTCGATGACAATGGCCGCAGGAGAGTCTGGTGTATTTGACCTTACGGTGAGCATTAACCCGGGTTTATTACCGCTGATAGGGTTCCCAAACGTTTATGTCGGAAATATCCTTGCCTCATCGGCATCAAAATCAGCCAGCCTTCCGGTGACATTCATCAACTCCAACTCTTTGAATCTCCATTTTACCGGCGTGTTCCCGGACAATCTGGTGGTGGGCGAGACAAGCAGTCCAACCTACTTCAAATTTATGAGCGTTACCTCCCCGGATATTCAGCTCTTTGTACCCGAGGGAACCTATGACATTGTCGGTATGTACTGGAACCACTGGGTAGCAAAGGAGGGTGTGTCCCCTTCCCCTTCGGTGCTGACGTTCGATAAAGCCGATGCCAAAAACAGGTTACTTTTCAAGCCTGTCGATGAGAACGGAACTTCACTCGGAACAAACTTATCGGGATACCGGGGAATGACATTTCTGCAACGCAAGAACCTTTTTTTTACGGCCTACTTCGTCGCGCTGGATACCATGTTCATCAATGATGTTTCTGATTCTTATCAAATTGATTATCAGCTAAGTGATTTTGTAAGCCCCTTGAAAGACAAGTTCTATAATCCGGTCATTACGGTTGCAGGAGGGATCAACCAAAACCGGGTACTCAGCAATGATCCGAATGGATTTCTGCAGGTTAATTATTCATTTCCCCGGCAACCGGAAATGAATTATGGTTTGACTCATTATATGAGTGCCGGCTATAGCTGGATCTATTTTACGACCTGGACTACGTACCCCATTAGCCTCCTCCGGGATTTCAAGTATCTCTATCAGAAGAAAGACCCCTCGAGCCGTTTTCTACATGCTATTGAGCGATTCACACCGGGAATCAATTCTCCCGATTATTCCTGGGAAACCGCGGGCATAAGTGTTTACAAAAATGACTCTATTTCCTTCCATGCCCCCCTCTCCACATTCGAATTTACCCGGCTCAAGGGAGTCAATCCTTTTAATTATACCCTTGGCAATTCGCTCCTGCGGTGGAGTGCCGATATCATCTCTTCCGACACCATGGCGTACTGCAATCCACAGGTGTTCTCCGGATACTTTATCCGCTCCCTGGGCGAAAAGGAAAAGGGCAAGGTAAAGTTTGAACTGCTTTCTAATAACGCCGTGATTAAAAGAGACAGTATTTCCAATAATTTTTATCAAGAGTGGGAAAGCAGAATATTTCATCCCCTTACGCCAGGTGTGTATGCGCTTCGCGCGACCTATGAAGACTATCAGGTAAGAGGCCGCTTTGGAAAGGCTACCGCGGAACTTCATTTCAACACCTCTTTGGTAGATAAAAGTCCTCCTGAAATTGTGGACCTCACGCTGAACTCCTCCAACGGTTCAACCGATCAAATTGCTGTAGGCAGCACGGCAACCGTTGGCTTCAGCATCACCGACAGTGGCTGTCCACTCCGGGGGTTGTGGTGCTGGAATGAGGAGTTACCCTTTACAGTTAATTTCTGGATGCGAAAAACGGGCGATACTACCTGGATCAGCGTTCCGTTGGATGCTCCCGCTTTCCGAGACCGCGCAGCATCTTTATCCAATCTTCCGGAGGGATTTTATTCAATAAAAATCGAGACAACGGATACGGCCGGGAATTCCCTGATGTACACGCTCGAACCGGCATTTCTTGTTGGAGAAAATCCCAACCCCGTCCCCATGGCCAAACCATTTCTGATCCAACCGGCAGCCCAGGCAACTGAGATTCCAACCAATACCCTCTTCACCTGGAGCCCAATCGACGAGGCGATAGGCTACACGCTGCAACTTTCAAAGACGAATGATTTTTCTCTACCGGACCATGAAATGGCAGCGTCCACTGCAGCCTGCACGTTTCCGGCGTTGCTGGATGGCCAATCCGATTACTATTGGAGAGTACGCGCAAATTATGTATTGACGACCAGCCCTTGGTCAGACGCTGAAAAGTTTACCACCTCACTTTATGCCCGTGGAATGATCACACTGGTCGCTCCCCAGGATGGAACGGTTGACCAGGTGCGCGATGTTGTTTTTACATGGGCTCAATCGCCTTACGCAAACGTCTATAACCTTCAGGCCTCAATGTTAGAGGATTTCTCCTCCCTTTTCACCGACATCACTACGAGCGACACGTTCGCCATCGTCCTGCATATATGGCCAATGCAAAAGTTTTATTGGAGGGTGCGCGGGCTAGGCGATTCCTATTTATTTGATTGGCCGGCGAGTTTTGCATTCACCACGAAGCGAATGGATGCACCGCTGTTGAGACAGCCTGGCAATACCATGACGGATCAGGCATTAACCATAGACTTCATCTGGACCGATGTTTTTGCGGCCTATTACGATTTTCAAATCGCAAAAGATGCCGGGTTCAATTCGATTTTTGCGACGATGACGGTTAATCAAAATGAGACCCAGGTATCCGGCTTAAGCCCTTCCGTCGATTATTACTGGAGAGTGAATGGAAATTTTAATGGCATTTCATCAGATTGGTCCGCACCGTTCTATTTTAGAACGGAGGATGTTAGCCCGGGCAATACCATTACCGGCCTACCTGGGCAACCGGGAGAGGATGGCCTGACGGTTTTTCCAAATCCCACGAAGGGACAACTCAACGTCCAATACGAGAATGAGAGTACGTACCCGGCTAAAATCGTGGTCGAGAATCTCCTGGGGGAAGAGATTATTGCCGTTTATGATGATAGCCTTTTGCAGGGCAGGAAAACGGTTACCCTTGACCTGGGCTCAAGAAATAATTCCACCATGGAGGAAGGAATTTTTATTCTTATCCTCTCCCATGGCGGAAATAGTTTTGCCAGAAAAATAGTTTTCAAAAAATAATTTGAATAACTCTATTCTCCTTGCTTCACTTTGTGAACTTCATCGGGAACAAGGCCGTGCGCCTCGGTATGTGTTTTGATGATAGCTTGAGGATCATGTGCTTCTGACAAACACACGACCACCCCTGATTTTTCGTCGACCCAATAATTAATAAAATTGACATCGTACTTCTTCTGCACGGCCAGGTCTTTCGCGTGCGCGTCAGCCACGGCTTGGGCTGTCACTTTTCCGGCGCCCAAATGATGGACGTCAAAATACAAGTTCTGGGCGTTGCTTATGTTCGCCTCCGGACCATCGGTTACCGGACTGACAAGATCGGGAACCAATCCGTGCGCCTCTTTATGCGTCCGATAGACAGAGGCCGAATCTTCTGCCTCTGCAAGACAATATACTTTGCCCTTCGTTTCGTCAACCCAGTACTTGATAAAACTGACGTCATACTTGCCTTGTGTAGCAAGGTCTTTTTGATGAGCACCGGCTACTGCTTCGAACGTAACCTTTCCGGGTTCGAGGTTATGAACGTCCATGAAAAGTTGCCTTGTTTTGGTTGGTTCTGTAGCGATGGCCGCCGACTGTGATTCCTCTTTGATCGCATTGCTGCAAGCACCTGATAAAACCGTAAGGGAAAGAATAATCCAGCTTGTGTTTTTCATAATGGTATGATTTAGGTTTTTGATGGACACTATCCGTTTTAATCGACAGACAAAGGATGTATCTATTTCAGTAACCGTCTACCAAAAACTGATCAAATGATAGTACTGTTGGTTCAGGTTTGATTCCAACGTTTCTGCTGCGCAATCGGGCTGCAAAAAACTGATCAAATCATACAACTATTGATTCACGTAAATCCGATTTCACCGCAGAGGCGCAGGGGCGCTAAGGAGGCGCAGTGGAAATCTAAAGCGGAGAGCAACTCTTGTTGGAGAGCAACTCTTGTTCAGTCAATTAGCGGAAACTCTGTGCCTCCTTTGCGCCTTCGTGCCTCTGGTGAAAAACGCTTTCGATAGGCATCAAGAGGTTGACGCGATGGCTGTAAATTTTGATGGAGGGCAGCCGAATTTCCTGGCAAAGCATTTCGCAAAATAGGAGGGGTTGCTGAAGCCTACCTCGAAAGCGATTTCAGAAATATTCCCGGATTTACGCTTGAGCAGCGACCATGCTTTGTCCATCCGCAAGTCCCGGATCAGGTCATTGGGAGCTTTACCGGTAAGACCCTGAATCTTTCGGTACAGTTGAGGCCGGCTAATGCCAACCTCTCGCCCAAGTCCTTCAATATTGAAATTTTCATCCGAAAGCTGAGCCTCTATGATTCCAAAAAGATTCGTAATAAATGCCTCTTCGTTAGCGCTCAATGATTTCATTACGGGACCTTCCTCACAGAGCTCATGGATCATGGAAGAGGCAAGAATCCGATCTTCACCCGCGATATGACCGAGCCTTTTAGCCAGCCTTATGGTTTCTTCAATGAATTCATTGTTTTCAGTAACCGGTTGACCAGCACTGAGGCCGATCGTGAACCATACCGTGTCTTCTTTACCGCTGGCATTCTTTCTTTGCAAAAGCAATCCGGCCTGTATTTCCTTCGCACAGTTGGCAGCCTGCGTCGCCGAGTCAAAAATAGCGACCAGGCTATCATCACCAGTTAATTTTAATACCCTCCCATTGACTTTTGCTATTTCCTGGAGGACTACTTCCCGGGCTTTGTGCGGGACCTTCAGGTAGTCGTAGTTCGTTGAATCCGCTGCTGAAGCCTTACCCCGGAGCGATACAACAAGGACACTTCTGTACCCGAGGTCGATCGACCCATTTTCATGATGAACAAGACCTTGATCAATGCGGCTGTTCTCACCCATGACCAGCGCATAATAGCTGGGATCCACCTCTACCATGGCGCAGGCAACATGCCCATGCGACATCTGGTGAACCGTCTCACAGGTTAGCTTGTCCGGACCTTCTACCAGGCAAAAAATGCTTCCACCTCCTTCATTCACCCAGAATTGAAGATACTTTACCCCATATTTTTTCTGAATCTCTTCGTCCGCGGCGTGCGCTTTTTTTGCATCCTCAATAGTGATGCCCGGGAACTTGTGAAAATCCATGTATAAGGGCACGGCAAGCTTGTTTATAATAGCATTGTGAAAATAGCATTATTAATCAGACTTAACAATGGTCAATTAGCCAATGTGCCAATGGGTATCGTCAAAACGGAACGATCACTGCAGTTTTGACGATAAGTGATCGTTCCTTGTGAGTTTCAAATTAGCTAATTACAGTGCCCGGACCTTGATATTCCGGTAATACACCGGCGCACCGTGGTCTTGCAGCGTAATAGAACCGGTCTTGAATTTATTCCAGTCAGGATACTTGGTCCATTTGCTCTTTTTATACCGTTCTTTGAAATCCGCACTGCCTTCTTCGAATTCAACGACTTTTTCACCGTTCAGCCATTGTTCCACATGACCATTGTTGTAAATCAGTCGTGCTGTATTCCATTCGCCAACAGGCATCACCTTTTTGGTATCGAGGGGAGCGGCGTACATATCATAGTTGCTGCCGACTTTCTGCGCGTCATGCAGTTTATCCCCTTTCCAGCCGGCGTCATCCATTACCTGATATTCCGGTCCTGTCTCATAATCGTGTTTGTATTTTGGATCCTCAATCACATGATAGAGAATACCGCTGTTCCCTCCCTCGGAAATCTTCCACTCCAGGGTCAGCTCGAAGTTGCCGAATTGCTTTGTCGTGGTTAATGAACCTCCCACGTTGGCCGTGCCTTCTGTCAGCCCTTTCCCGTCACAGATGATCACTCCGTCCTTAATGCTCCACAATGGTCCGATGGTGTCCGCATTGTACCGCTTCCATCCGGTGAATGTACTGCCATCGAATAGCAACTCCCAGCCGGATGCTTTCTCCTCATCGGTTAGGGTATTGCTGGTCGGTGCAGGTGGTGGTGTCGTCGCAGTGGACTCCTGCTGCGAGCCGGATTTTTGACATGAGAAAAGCAAAACTGTTGCAAGGGATGCAACCCAAAAGGAATAAAGATATTTTTTCACAGGTGTAGTTATTTTGATGAGGTACTAAATTAATATGGAAATGGCTGGATTCAAAGCCTAATTATTCTGATTGAGACGGCCTGATCGCGGTGATGGCTCTTAAATAAGAAAGCCGGCCAAAATGGTTGGATTTCCGGCCGGCTTTCAAAACAAAAGAAATTACTTTTTCCCTTTCTTATCTTTTGGAGGGCCCGAAGGAATCACCCCGAGGTCCTTCAGCAACTTAAGATGATCATAGACACCCCAGTGTTCAACCATCTTCAAATCAGGGCCAAACCGTATTACATCTGCAAAGTCGTATGACCAGGCTTTGTTCGTTGCGGGCATTCCCATCATCGGGCCCGTGTTGGTTCCGGACATGGTACCATAGGCCATGAGCATATCACCTTCAACGATCATTTTTTTGATTTCGGATTTAAAACCGGTCTCTCCCTCGCGGACCATATCAATCATTTTTTTCAGGCCAGCGGGTCCTTTTGGAAGGTGCATGGTGGTGTCTTCCGCATGGTCTATTCCGTCCTCCGCCAAAAGTGTATCAATAGCAGCGGTGTTGCCCGTGTTAAAGCAATCATTTACCGCTGTGAATCGCGCCTTCATAGCCGGGCCGTTATCCACCACTACAGGGCTTTCCTTCGGTTTTGGAGTGCAGGCGGTCAGAAATCCGGCGGCCAGCGCCAGGTAAACAAGTTTTTTCATATAGGATGGGTTTAGTTTTGAGGATACGAACTTACCCTTTTACCATAAGGATTTCAAGCCTTGACGCGCCCAACCGTCGAGAATAATTACCCCTAAAAGGCACTTTCCCGGGCCTTCCGGCCCGAGCGGCGTTTAAACCGATTTTGACTCACGGTATCACAAAATTGAACTCAGGTAAATAGTTATACCTTATCCCGGGAATGAGTTGAGAAATCAGGATCGGCAAAATGGTAATGGTTAGAACGGTTTTTTGTTAATTTTAACAAGGCAATTCACTTACCCCAACGTATATGAAACCATTTGAATCTACCGTCGAAGAAACCATTATTCGGAAGATTGATCGCCGGACTTTTCTGAAGGCTAGCGGCATGAGCGCCACGGGAATTGTTTTAGGTATGCAATTCGGGTGCTCTCCCGCTGAGGATAAGACACCCTTTTCCCCCAATGTCTTTCTCACCGTCAACGGCGACGGATCGGTTGTGATCCTCGCCCACCGGTCGGAAATGGGTACGGGGATCCGAACCGGACTACCACTGGTCGTTGCCGATGAACTGGAAGCCGATTGGAAACAGGTGACCGTGGCTCAGGCAATAGGGGACGAGTCTGTCTACGGCAATCAAAATACGGACGGCTCCTTTTCCATGCGAATGTTTTTCCTACCCATGCGAAAAGCAGGTGCCATCGCAAGGATGATGCTAGAGCAGGCAGCAGCCAACCGGTGGGGTGTGCCGGTCAGTGAGTGCAAAGCCTTGAATCATGAGATCGTTCATGAGGCCAGTGGTAAGAAATTGCCGTTTGGCAAACTGACTGCAGCTGCTTCCAAATTAGCGCCACCAAAAGAAGAGACAATTGTTCTCAAGAAGAAATCGGATTGGAAGTACATTGGGAAATCGACCAGTATTGTCGATATCAACAATATTGTCAGTGGAAAAACCACGTATGGACAAGATGTGAACTTACCGGGTATTAAATACGCGACCGTCCTCCGTTGTCCGGTCGCAGGCGGGAAGGTGAAGAGTTTCAAATCCGATAAGGCGCAGCAGATTCCGGGCGTAATAAAAATTCTTGAAATTGCCTCCCCCGGATTTCCGGCCGATTTTACAACTCCATTGGGCGGGATTGTGGTCGTAGCAGACAATACATGGACAGCCATTCAGGCCAGAAAGGCGTTGGAAGTAGAATGGGATTTTGGCCCCAACGCCGGTTACAATTCGAAAGACTATTTCAAGGATCCCAACGCCGGTTACAATTCGAAAGACTATTTCAAGGATATGGAAGCCAAGGTAAAGCGGAAGGGTCACGTGAGGAGGAAACAGGGTTCGATAGAAACTGCCATGAACAGCGCCAGCCATATAATTGAATCTACGTATACCATTCCCCATCTGGCGCATGCTTCTATGGAGACCCCGAATGCGGTAGCCCATTTTAAAGAGGGCAAATGTGAAGTTTGGGCTCCGACGCAGCATCCTCAATGGGCGAAGGATAGTATTGCCACAGCATTAAAAATAGAAAAAACCAATGTCACGGTCCACGTTACCCTTTTGGGTGGCGCCTTTGGCAGGAAATCAAAACCGGATTATGTGGTAGAAGCTGCCCTCGTTTCAAAAATGAGCGGGCTCCCGATCAAGTTGATCTGGACACGGGAGGACGACATACAACATGATTTTTTTCATGCTTGCAGTGTTCAGTACATTAAGGTGGCTTTTGATAAACAAAAGAAAGTAACGGGTTGGAATCACCGAAGTGTATTTCCTCCCATTGGTGGAACAGCCAATGCCAAGGAAACAGAACCCAGTGCAGGCGAATTGCAACTGGGAATGGTCGATTTTCCCTATGACATACCAGCGATCTCCTGCGAATCACATGAAGCACATGCTAAAACGCGAATTGGTTGGCTCCGGTCGGTGAGCAACATCCAGCATGCGTTCGCTATTGGCAGCATGCTTGATGAAATTGCCTCTTACCGCAAAGTCGATCCGGTAGCCAACCTGCTTGAATTGCTGGGACCGGACCGGGATATTCCTTTCAATAAGTTGATGGAAGGATTTGAAAACTATGGTGAGCCGATCGAGCAGTTTCCCTGGAATACCAGGCGGTTGAAGAATGTTATCCAATTGGCGGCGGAAAAGTCCGGATGGGGCAAGTCGTTGCCAAAAGGCCAGGGCATGGGCATTTGTGCCCACCGGAGTTTCCTCACCTATGTAGCCTGTGTCGTGCACGTCGCAGTCGACCCTGCTGGAAAGATAACGATGCCCGAAGTTCACTATGCCGTGGATTGTGGTATTGTTGTCAACACGAATTCCGTCATCAACCAATTTGAAGGAGGAGCCGTCTTTGCTTCCAGTGCTGCGCTGAAAGGCGGTATCACATTCAAAGACGGTCATCCGGAACAGAGCAACTTCGATACCTATCTGGTGGCGCGGATGAGCGATGCCCCGGATCAGATATTCGTTCATCTCGTGGACAGCGAGGAGAAACCAACGGGAGTGGGCGAACCACCCGTTCCACCGTTTGCTCCGGCTTTGGCTAATGCTCTTTTTGCGGCAACCGGTAAGAGGTATAGGGATCTGCCAATTAAACTAATTTAGATTTAAGATTTTAAATTTAAGATTGGTATGTAGCCGTGGAGGGATACTCCCTCACTTCATTATTCTACATTCTACATTCATTATTCAAAATTCGAATTCTGAATAATAAATGTAGAATTCTGAATAATGAAGTCGGTCTAGAAGGCGTAAGTAAGACTCACCGTTGCGATAATCGGAAACCCTACCCTGTGCTCACCCGATTTAATAAGTTTCCCGCCGTGGAGAACAGTAAACACTTCCGGGTGAAAGGTGAGCCTCTTTGAAACCGGAATGGAAACACCGCCTTGCAGCGAAGTAAATACTTCGAACGGCAGTTCGCCTTCTTCCCTGACTTCACTTTCCGGATGAGGATTACCCAAATTGCTAAACCACCTTTTCATACCGTCGATACAATGGGTCTCCAGTAGGCCTACTCCCAAAGCCCAACGAATGCCCTTATCCGTTCTCCACTCGGTATCAACGACTCCCATGGACAGCATCCAGGGCATTACGTGGAGGTCTTTTCTGTCAAAAAGGTATTTTCCGTTCCGCTCCGGGTAGTAGACACTCAGCATTCTGAATGCCATCCTGAAGGAATTTCTTTGCAGGAGAACAGCATTTAGCTTTATGCCCAATCCCGACAGGTTGCCGGTTGTTCCCCCGACGATGCCAGCGGAGAATTTATTGGAAATACCGTAGGTAATGTTTCCAAACAAAACAGGCGGAGGCGTCTTGCCGGAGTACGTCGTTAAAATTCCGGCATTGAATCTCCCCTTTGCCGGGTAGTTTGGATCGTTTTGGTTGAGTCCAATGAAACGACTTTGTTGGGACAGGGCAACGTGTGCTACGGCGCAAAGAATGAATGTGTTAATTATTTTTTTCATGGCTTGTGTGTTTATTACAAGTCAAAAGTGAGTCGGCCAGCGGTGGAAATGAACCGGGATATCGAATGGCAATGGAGTAAGATTTGCAGATTTTGCAACATTGGGCCCTCGGTCAGGAGAAGTTTTCTTTTTTTGCAAAAAACCCGCTGGACGGGTATGGAAATTACGGTTTTACCAAAGCGAATTCGGCCAGGAAATAAATCCAATCCTGTTTTTTGGGGAGAATGGCATCGTCCCATGATGGGCTTAACGATCAAAATCAAGGTGTATAATTTTTTTGGAAGTTTTTTTTGGTTTACTTGTTCTATCGCGAAGACCACGGTTTAACCCGATGGATGAATACACTTAACTGCTTTTTTATGTCAAAACTTTTTTATTCATGTCTTTGCCTGGCTGGCGCCTCCTGGATAATCTCCTGTAGCCAAAAAAGTAACACGTTTGACAGTGAGGACGGGCTGGCCTCCTTTAACGTGGACAGCCTTACGAACCATATCATCGCGTTATCGTCCGATGAGTTTCAGGGGCGCAGGCCCTTTACTTCCGGTGAAACCAGGACCGTTAACTACCTCGCAAATTCATTCGCAACGCTAGGCCTGGAACCGGGCAACGGCAGCAGCTATTTTCAGGATGTACCCTTGGTGGAAATTACGTCCGCCGGTGACCCGACGATGAAAGTACAAGCGCCGAAAGGTGGTTTTATTTTAAAACGAATAGAGGATTATGTGGTATGGACCGAAAATACGGATTCAACCGATTCCCTTGTTAATGACGACGTGGTCTTTGCGGGGTTTGGGATTGTGGCGCCGGAGTATCATTGGAACGACTATGCGGGGCTCGATGTGAAAGGAAAAGTGGTGTTGGTGATGGTGAACGATCCCGGATTCGGTTCCGGTGACACCACGTTCTTTAAAGGCAATACCATGACCTATTATGGCCGCTGGACGTACAAATTTGAGGAGGCATCCCGGCAAGGAGCAAAAGGATGCTTGATCATTCACAATACGGTCGCCGCTTCTTATCCATTCGATGTAGTAAGAAATTCATGGAGTGGGGCCCAACTGCATCTCGACAACAGGAGTACGCATCCCTATCGCTGTCCGGTAGAAGGATGGCTTACCGGGGCCGCCGCAAAAAAAATGCTGATGGCATCCTCACAGGACACCTCCCTTTTAGCCAAAGCCCGGTTGAAAGGATTCAAGGCTGTTCCGTTAGGCCTGAAACTTTCCACGTCCATGAAGGTAAAAGCGGTATTCAATTCATCTAAAAATGTAGTAGGTAAAATTACAGGCAGCAAAAGGCCGGAAGAATATATTATTTACACGGCGCACTGGGATCACTTTGGCATTGGCAAACCCGACGAAAAGGGTGATTCGATTTACAATGGTGCATTGGATAATGCTACGGGAACTGCTTCGCTGCTGGAACTTGCCCGGGCATTCAAAAGCATGAAGAACAAACCGGAGCGCTCGATCCTGTTCCTTTCGGTTACTTCGGAAGAACAAGGCTTGCTGGGTTCGGCCTACTATGCCCAGCATCCTCTTTACCCGATAGAGAAAACAGTTGCTAACATCAATATCGACGGCATTAACAATTTCGGGAAAACAAGGGACATCGAAATAACCGGCGCCGGCCAGTCTGAATTAGAAGACTACTTGAAAAAAGAAGTAGAAAGTAAAGGCCGTTACATTGCACCGGAAACACACCCGGAAGCCGGGCACTATTTTCGCTCTGATCATTTCAGTTTTGCAAAAGTGGGCGTGCCGGCATTGACGACGGGCAGCGGCATTGACCACGTAGAAAAAGGAAAGGAGTATGGTAGGGAACGGTATGAGGAATACACCGAAAAACAGTATCACCGTCCTTCCGATGAATACAATGCAAGTCGATGGAATCTTGAAGGAGGTCTGGAGGACATTGAATTATTATTTCAAATCGGCAAGAAACTGGCCGCCGAGACTTCCTGGCCGAAGTGGAAGGAAGGTTCTGAGTTCAAGGCTTTGCGAAATCGGTGACCGGTAATCAGTGGCATTTGGACGGTGATGTTGGCAAGAGAAGGTGATCGGTAATCAGTGATCGGTGATCGGTGGTTTTGTCTTGACCTTAGGAGCAACCATTCCATTAAGGAGACGGTGGTCAGAATCCAGGAGTTAGGGTTGAAGCGTCCGTTGAGTACAATCCACCGATTACCGATTACCGATTACTGATTACCACTCACCTCCACCCACCCCCCTGGTAGCGATAACCTTTCGGGGATTGATTCCAACTTCCTTCGACGTACTGAGTTCTTCCCCTTGGCGGAATCTGATAGTAACCGGGAGACCGCTGATAAGAATTGCTTTTGTAGACGTATCTCCCCGGTACCCACATGTGGCGTGGAGATGGAGCCATGCCGATGGCAACATTATTAGGATAGGGTGGTGGAGGACCTACAGCGTAGCTCCCCATGCAAGCCTGAAGGGACAAGCCGACAGCCGCTACAAAAATCAGTTTTAACAAGGCCTTTTTCATGACGCATTTCAGTTTAAATTAAATTCCTGCGGAAAGTCGACGTTCACTGCTTGCCGGCAACGGTGAATATATTTTCACGGAATACCGGCTTCCGCTTGCCGCTTGCCGGCTTTCGCTTACCGGCGACTATTATTGGTATACTTCCATTTTGGTATCGATGGACTTTCGGGGCATGATTCCAACGCCCTTCGACAGATCGCAATCTTCCCCTTGACGGAATCTGATAGTCACCCGTAGCCCAAACGTAGCGGTTGCCTTTGGGTACATATCTCCCCGGCACCCACGCACGGGAGGGAGAGGGCGTTTCCACCATAATTTGGTTGGCAAAACGGGCACGAGGTCCCACCGGGTAGGTCTTCATACAAGCCTGAAGTGAAGCTGCAGCGGCAGCCAAAAAGATCAGGTTTAACAATTTGTTTTTCATGAACTGGTTAGTTTAAAAAATGGATAAACAGGTTCGTCATTCATATCAGTTGACCTGTCCCCGGATGAGTCAGGGTAACAACCGGGCCACAGATTGGATTCTGTCGGCAGGCCAGCGTTCCGGTCGCCAAACGAACGCAAAAAGCCTCCGGTGGGGAACCGGAGGCCATGCTACTTTTACCTGTTGTTCGCCCTGAACAATTGCTCGAACTTCGTGAGATGGGCATCAGGCACTATTTTAGGTCTGAGCGTTCGGTATACGGTGAAATCAACAGAAGGTTAGAGATACTAAAAATTATCCGTTGATGGGTGTTGAGGTGTTGAGGTGCTGAAGGGCTGAAGTGTTTATGTGTTGAAGTGCTCATGTTGTGATCCTTAAACTTCGACACTTCAAGGGTACGCTGAACAGCTTTATCATCGATCAAACGATTGAACGAGTTAATCCGGGATTTGGAATTTTTATAATGACTCACTCCGTTCGTAAAGACTCAGCCGGATTCGCCAACGCTGCCCGGATGGATTGATAGCTGACGGTAAGCAAGGCAATAAAAACCGAGATCATTCCGGCAAGGAGGAATACATCCCAGGTGATTTCTATCCTGTATTTGTAATCCTCCAGCCATTTTTGCATCATGTACCACGAAAGGGGTGCCGCGACGACAAATGAAATTAACACCAGTTTCACGAAGTTCTGGGTGAGCAACCGGAAAACATTTCTTACCGAAGCGCCGAGTACCAGGCGAATGCTGATCTCTTTGCTTCGCTGCTCGACCATAAAAGCAGAAAGAGCAAACAGTCCCAGGCAGGCGACGATGATGGCCAGGATCGCAAAGCTGGCAAAGATGTTTCCCATGCGTTGAACGTCGTCGTACATCCGGGCATAACTTTCATCGAGAAACGAATAGCGGATGGGCTGATGAGGCATAAACTTATTCCACACCCTGGTCACTGACTGAAGCACATTGGCCATGTTTTTTGATTTCGCTTTCACGGAGACAATGGATCCACCATGACCTATTACTAAAGAAAGGGGGCCGATCGCTCCCTTCATGGATTCAAAATGAAAATCTTCCACCACACCAATGACTGTATAGGTTTCCCAATTCATGATCCGTTCTCCTACCGGCTTGGTGAGGCCCATGGCCTTTGCCATCGCCTGGTTGATAACGATGGACTGTGAATCCGATGCCAGGCCCAGGATAAAATTCCGTCCCTCCACGAGCTTCATCCCCATGGTGCTGAGGTAGTCCTCGTCGGCGTACCACTTTTGTGCGCCCACTGCCTTCTCCTCTTTCGACTTCCCATCTTTCCAAAACGGATTCTGATCCCGCTTCGTCCCCTCTATAGGAAGGTAGCTATTGATCGTTACGTGTTCCACATCGGCGAGCTTCAACAGTTCATCCTTAAATGTGGTTTGATTCCCTTCCATTGTATTCGCCCCCTGAATCGTGAGAACCTGTTCTTTATCGAATCCTACTTTTGTATTCAGGATAAACTTCATCTGGCGGTGGATAATCACGGTGCCGATGATCAAAATGATGGAGGTGGTAAACTGAAAAATAACCATGCCGCTTCTCAACTTCGAACTCTTGCTTCCCCGGCTTACGCTTCCCTTCAGGACGTCCACCGGTTTGAACGCCGACAAGTAAAAGGAGGGATAAATTCCAGCCAGCAGGCCAATGACAATGGCCGCTGCAATCAGGATCGGGAATAACCACCATTCGGTCCACGGAATCATAAGGTGTTTTCCGGCAACCGAGTTGAAGTAGGGCATGGCGAGTGAAACAACAAGAATGGCAAGAACAAAGGAAACAAAACTATATACCAGGGACTCCGTAAGAAACTGCCTGACCAGGTAGCCCCGGGCAGAACCTACTACTTTTCGCAAGCCAACTTCCTTCGCGCGGTTGGCCGACTTGGCGGTAGAAAGATTGATAAAGTTGATGCACGCCAGAAGAAGGATAAAAATGGCTATTCCTCCGAAAAGCCAGATGTAACGGATATCACCGTGAGGGATAGAATCACTTATCCCTTCAGATTGAAGATGAATTTCCGCTACCGGCTGTAAACGAAAGTGTTGGTACTTTTTCACATCGGCAGCCGATTGATTCCCGGTCTCCTGCAGGTAACCGACGTAGTAGGTGTCTCTGATCGAGAGGAGCTTCGTCTCCAATTGCGCAGGGTTGGCGTCAGGCCTCAATCTGACATAAGCGTTGTAGTTCCAGCAACACCAGCTTGTTTGTTCTCCAGGCCAGAATTCCACGCCGGTCAGGGTGAGCAGGAAATCAAATTGAAGATGCGTATTCGCGGGGGAGTCGTACATCACCCCTCCGATTGTATACGGTTTGGTTTTATCTTCATTTAAAATGATCGTTCGGCCGGTAGGATCTTCATTCGGAAAATACTTGTCGGCTTTGCGTTTAGAAAGAATTACGGTGTTTGGTTTGTCCAGGGCATGAAGTGGATTTCCATAGACCATAGGGATCTCCAGAACTTCAAGAAGCTCCTGATCCGCGTAAGCAAAGCCTTCTTCATAGGAATTTTCAAGTTTGTCAGCCGGTCTGAACAGGTTGCTTCCTGCATTGAACCAACCATTGTACGGTATTAACCGGCCGGCTTTCTCCACCTCCGGAAAATCGCTCTTCAGAATATGGACGATCGAAGCCGGAAAAGAAGTCCATTTGCCCCCATCCGGCCCGCTGTAATCGTTGTACACCCGGTAGAGGTGTGCACCGGCTTTATACTGTTTGTCGTAGCTGATTTCGTGCCGTATGAACAGGAAAATGAGGATACACGTAGCAAGGCCGAGGGCAAAGCCTCCGATCTTAATGCCGGTGTACATTTTTTGGCGGGACATGGTTCTCCAGGCAATCTTGAAATAGTTTTGAAACATGGCGATAGAATTTGCTTGTGTTGAATTTGATTTTCTTTTGATGGCAAAGGGTTGAAGAAAGAGAAGTACATTCAAAATGAAGAGAGCGTCGGCTTTGCTTTTTCCTTTCGCCGATCGTCTCCTGGCGTAAAGTTCCAGCATGTCGCCCAGCACGGCGTCGGACAGATGATCGTTGCAGTACCAACGAAAAAATCGGACCGCCCAATTCGGTGGCTGGTTGCGGGGTTGAGATGGCTTCATATTTTGCTGCCCTCCCAGACGATTTTTGGAATTTGTTTCCACATGGAGTTACGCACCTCCCTGGAATGACTCAGTACTTTTATCCCGGCCTGCGTGAGCCTGTACAACCGTTTATCCCTTCCTCTCCGGAGCTCCGTAGCGCCTCCCCTATGCGATTTCAAATAGCCTTTGTCTTCCAGCCTTACGAGGGCCTTGTGCACGGAACTGATCATCACATTGCGGCCGGTTTGTTTTTCAAGTTCATCAACAAGAGCGAGGCCATAAGCATCGTCAAACAGGACGCCAACGGCCAGCAGGACCAGTTCTTCAAACTCTCCCAGAGAGGTTCCTTTCATAGCATTTGTTTCACCTTTGCCTATAATACCCGGGGAAGGGGAAAAGGTTGCAGGAGTTTTTGAAATTATTTTGTTGATGGATATTGGACTGGAGGAAATCCAATGCGGGCAATCAGTAATCGGCATAGATTGGTATTCGGTATTCAGTAAGGGCGCCAGGCCAATAGGCTAACCCTTCTGAATACGTAGATACCCAACCCTCTCCAGGGTCAATGCTCAGCCTTAATTTCTGTTAAAATAAACGGTGAATGCAATGTTGAGACCGATCGAGGACGTTGCCCCGGTGGATAGACCATTGTAGATGATGCCCCCTTTTTCGTCTCCTTTGATATGCAAACTTCCTTATTCAAGAATGGATTTTCATGGCACCGGATGATGTTAAGGGTGTGCTAAAAATGATTGATATTTATAGCTGCAACTAATGATTCATCCTCAATTACAATCCCATTATGAAAGACATTTTCAATTACTTTATCCTCCTGATTTGTGTTTCCTTCCGCGTAGGGGCCCAGGAGATATATGAGATTCCGGTTGGCAAGCAAACACGGTGGGCCAGTTTTGAAAATCCAACTGGCAATAAAGGGTCAGGCGGCAAGGAAAATAAAGGGGCGAAGGGTCATGCCTTTGATGAAGTCCCTGCTCAAAGTTCGAAAGTGATGCTGGATTATAAAGGAGCTGGCATTGTTGAACGTATCTGGCTTACCGTTAACGAACGCTCTCCTGTTATGTTACGGTCCGTACGCCTTGAAATGTATTGGGATGATGCCACGACCCCGGCCGTCTCGGCTCCCCTGGGTGATTTTTTTGGAATAGGGTTGGGAAGAAGGGTGCCCTTTGAAAGCGAATTCTTTTCCGACCCGGAAGGGCGATCCTTTAACTGCCACATTCCGATGCCGTTTAATACTGCTGCCAGGGTAGTGATCATCAACGAGTCCAAAACTCCCGTCACGCTTTTTTATGATATTGATCTCACGACGGTTGAGAAACATGATAAACCCGTATTCTATTTCCATGCCTATTGGAACCGGGAGAATAAGACGAAGTTGGGAAGAGATTTTGTGGTACTTCCATCCGTTTCCGGGAAGGGTCGGTTTTTAGGAATGAATGTCGGCGTCATAGCCGACAGCATTTATGAAAGCAGTTGGTGGGGAGAGGGTGAAGTAAAAATGTTTCTTGACGGAGATTCGGAATTTCCAACGTTAATCGGCACGGGGACGGAAGATTACATTGGTACAGCCTGGGGTCAGGGCATGTATGCACATCGCTATTCGGGATGTCCGTTGGCGGATGCAAAAAATAAGCAATGGAGTTTTTACCGCTACCATGTTCCGGATCCGGTCTATTTTGAAAGTCAATGTAAAGTCACTTTCCAGCAGATCGGTGGAGAAGGAACGGATTTTGTGAGAAGATTAAAAAAGAAAGGAGCCGTTTTAAAACCGGTGAGCGTTGCCGGTAAACAATTCCACAAGCTCCTGGAAATGAATCCCGTTCCGGACATCCTGAATCCGGATTTTCCCCAAGGCTGGACCAACTACTACCGCGAAGACGATGTTTCGGCAACCGCTTACTTTTATTTGGATAAGCCCTTCAACGAGCTGCCTGCCATCGGGGATTTGAAATCGCGGACAATTAATTTACTGGAGGAGAAAAAGGAGCGCTGACTTGTGTTGATGTGTTGATGTGCGGAAGTGTTGATGTTGGTAGTACCCGGTTAAATATGGGATCCCCCAACTTCAACACATTAGCACTTCAACACTTCAGCACAGATACTGTGTTGATGTTGGTAGTATCTGGCTATATAGGGACCCCCTAACTTCAACACTTCAACACTTCAGCACTTCCGAAGGTACAATCTTACCCCCACCTACCGCTCCCTCGGCAACGGCACACACAAGGTAACATCCGGGGGCATCAATTTACCCGGCACGACAACCGACCGCGCGGGGACGCGCCTATTTCCTATTACCGGATTCTTTTCAAAAAATCCGAACGGCATCAAGGAGAAACCTATTGTATGGACATTCATGATCGGCCAGTCTTCCGGGCGCACGATATGCGTTACGCCCAGGTTATACCATAGTACGACATCCTTTCCTTGCAGACTTTCATTGTCTTCTACCCAGCCCGGCAATCCATCTTTTATCCCGCGGGAGTTGGGGTAGTCGCCGGCGGGATACGATTCATTTTCTTTATAAGAAGTCACCCAAAGCTGGCTCTCCAGAAAATCCGCCATCCTGCGGGGACCTGATCCTGCGGCCGCCAGGGGAGAGGCATTTTGCCCGGGCATGAGAGCATAGCTTTTTTGTTGTCCCAGTGCATTCACGGCTTTTGAATCGGCGACCATCCAATGACGGTACGTGCCAGTGTTTAAGTTTCTCCGCCCTTCCGATTCATTTTTTATTAAGGACATCTGTTTTACAAAGGCATTGTTCCACGGATTCTTATCATTCGCCGGAACGGGCACGGTATTCATTTCTTCGACGATATTCTCAGTCCCATCGACGTCCAGATCCAAACGAAAGGTAAAGAAATGCTGATGGTTCGTTGCTTCTACGTGCGGCGCCACGAGTGTTCCATAATACATGCCGTTATAGGTTTCGTCAGCACCGCCAGGCAAATCGGTAATCCGATTAACGCCTTTGATCCCGACAACACCGGTGAGTTCCATTTTCAGATCAATGGTTCCGTCCTCATGGAATACCCATTTAAAACCGTAATCGTAGTTCCAAACTTTCGTAAAATATTTTACAACGAGGTTTCGGTCACCCTTTGCAAATTTTCCGTGTCGTGTTAAGGGGCCTGTATACTCTTCATATACTGCTACCACGCTATCCACCTGCTTCGGTTCTCCCCGTTCATCGTGAAAGATACCGGAAAGAAATGTCGAGTTTTCCGGAACATCGGCACCTACCTTTAAGCCACCCATGGAATGGATATAAGACTGGCCAAGCCGGTAAGCGCCGACATCATAATAATTCCAGGCCGCGTGGGTAAGGTCTGTCGAACCATACGGAACATACATTTCGGCAACGGACGCCCGGTAGAGTACGGGTCGCAACAGTCCGTTATCATTATACTTTACATCATGCAGGATCAATCCTTCACGGTTATCCATCCCCAGCCGGAATGACCACCTTTTACCCTTAACCTGAAACCCCTCGATCGTAAAACTAGTCCCTTCCGGCTGAGTGATCCTAAGCGGTTTTGACTCTGGGACCAGCAGTTTGGCTGAGTCCATTTCAAAATAGCCTATGTCTTCCGGCTTATAAAATGTCTTCCCTCCGTCATCTAGTACTTTCAAGACCTTCTGTGCGGTCAGATCGACGTAGGCGACCAATCCATCGATGAGCAGTTCGTGGTATTTGTTATTAATGTATTGCGGGGTGCAGATCATTTCCCGGTGATCCGGAGGGGCATCCGGAGGGGCAATGCCCATCTCGCCGGCGAATACGAAGGACGTCTTGACTGAATCAGGATGAATTCCCCTTTTTCGAAGTCCTGCCAGCCACAACGGATCCTTTTTGAGTATCACGTCGGTGATGGAGTCTTCGGCGAATCCGCCGGCGGTGACACCCGGAAGAGAATTAAATGAAAGAACTTTTTTTGCCGTCAGATCGACGACGGCTTCATAGGTCTTATTGTTGGTCCGGTCGTACAGTACTGCGAATGCTTCCCGTCGGTAATCGTCCCCGGATTTGTACTTCAGCATCTCCGCTTTCGGTGGCTCATTTAAATTGATCACATGGAAGCGGAACGTTGTATCCACCTTTCGTTCCGCGAGCAAAATCTGTTTGACCAGTTTGATCTCTTCGATGCTGAGAGGATTGAGGGGATGTTGGAATGAAGATTGAACAGGAGTACTGCCCTTTGGTTCAGGTGATTTTTTCTCTGAACAGCTTGCGGCGAACAGGATCATGATCAGTCCACCGGTGAGCAAGGACCAACCGGTAACGGTGTTTTTTTCACCACAGAGGCGCAGGCCTGTCTGCCGAAGCCTTGGCGCAGGCAGAGACGCGAAGGAGGCGCAGAGTTTTGTTTTTCTTTTCATAGAAGAAATGATTGCCAACTTTAGAGAAAGCCCCCAATTAAACCATTTTGTGCGAGAAGTATTGAAGGAATCTGCGGTTACTTGCATTTTAAATCATAATCCTCCCTTAAGATTTCTGATATTTATTTTGCAAACAGGAAACAAATCGATGTTTGTTTCGTTTTTAGGAATATAATCCCAATAAGTATGAAAATAGGCGCTTTTGAAGAGATTGTCCTATTGGCGGTAGGGTCTCTGGGCGAGAATGCGTACGGCGTAACAATCAAGGAAATCTTACAGGAAAGGACCGGGAAGAATCCCAGCATCGGAGCCCTCCACTCCGCTCTTTATCGTATGGAAGGCAAGGGTTATCTGACTTCAAAAGAGGGCGGAGCCACCCACGACCGCGGCGGACGTAAGAAGAAGTATTACCAGCTCACTGCCTTCGGTAGAAAAGTACTGATCGAAGCTAATGCCTTGCGACTCTCATTCGCTGAACAAATCCCGGAACTGAACTTCTTCGTCAAGTAATGGAAACGAATAACAAGCCCCCGCGGTGGGCCGATCGGTTTCTGACCTGGTTTTGTTCAGAGGAAGTTGTCGAAACGGTCCAAGGCGACCTGTATGAACTTTATGGCAAGCGCCTTAGCGAACGTGGAAAAACGATCGCAAGGCTTTGCTACATCCGGGATGTCTTCGACCTGTGTCGCCCCTTTGCCATCAGGAGAATAAATCGAATTACCACCACCGACATGCATAAACATACTTTGCTTCTTGTGTATCGCAGTTTCCTGCGCTATAAAAGTTCTTTCTTTATTAACCTGATCGGTTTGTCGACCGGTCTCGCGTGCGCGCTCCTTATTTACTTCTGGGTTTCCGACGAGTTGAATGTCGACAAGTTCAACACGAACGATGCACGACTCTATCAGGTGCTTGCGAATTCGTACGACGAAGTAAATGGAATCCAAACGGGTCCGGTTACACCTGGCATTCTCGCCGAAGCCCTAGCCCGGGAAATACCGGAAGTGGAATATGCTGCGTCGGTAGTTCCTGCATCGTGGTTCTCCGAACAGGGAATCATTTCCCTGGGAGAAAAAAAGATCAAATCAAAAGCGCACTATGCAAGCAGGGATTATTTTAACATGTTCTCCATTGACTTCATCAAAGGAGATCCGCGGCAAGCATTGGCTGACAAGTATGGGATGGCGATCTCGGAAGAGATGGCCGTCAAGCTTTTCAAGTCGACTGCCAATAGTATAGGCAAAACGGTGGAATGGATGGATGGCACCGTGCCCGGTTCCTATCATATTACAGGAGTATTCAGGAATCCATACCATACCACCTCGCCTGCTGAAATTCTTTTGAACTACGACGTTTTTCTCGATTCCCGTCCCTGGCTTAGAGAGTGGGGAAACAGCGACCCATTAACCTTTGTTCTGCTTCGCGAAGGGGCGGACGGGAACACATTCAGCAATAAAATTAAAGGATTTATCAAATCCAAACACAACGAATCAAGGAATACGCTGGTGGCGCAGCGTTTTTCTGAACGCTACCTCTACGGGCGTTACGAAAACGGCGTTCCGGCCGGAGGAAGGATTGAATACGTCAGGCTGTTTTCCATTATTGCCGTGTTTATCCTGGTTATCGCGTGCATTAATTTCATGAACCTTTCCACCGCCAGGGCATCGCGGCGCGAAAACCAGGAGAAGGAAATCGGGGTCAAGAAGGCGATTGGCGCTTCACGCTATGTTTTATTCATTCAATATCTGGAGGAATCGATGTTGATGGCCTTCCTGTCATTGATTGTCGCCCTCGCCCTGGTGTACATTCTTCTTCCGCAATTCAATCAGATGACAGGCAAATATTTGCACCTGTCGGCTGACCCCCGGATGGTCCTGGCTTTGCTGGGCGTCGTTCTTTTCACCGGATTGGTGGCAGGAAGCTATCCCGCTATGTACCTGTCTGCCTTCCGCCCGGCGGAAGTATTGAAGGGCAAGCTGAGAAGCTCGCTCGGTGAACGTTGGATCCGCAAAGGATTGGTTGTCTTTCAATTTGCCGTTTCAGTCTTATTGATTGTATGTGTCGTGGTTGTCTACCGACAAATTGCCTACGTTCAGTCAAAGAATCTGGGCTACAACCGCGACAACGTTCTTCATTTTGATGGCGGTATAAGGATGGAGAATAGCGAGGGATTCTTTGACGAAGGTGGAAAACATGAGAAGGAAATGGAAACGTTTCTGCAGCAGGTCAGGAACCTGCCGGGCGTGACCAATGTGGCCAACTATGAGCACGATCTTACCGGACGGCATGGCGGCCTCCAGGGTGTCGATTGGAAAGGTGGAAAGGAAGACGAGCGAATGCACTTTAATAACTTGCAGGTAGGCTTTGATTTTATCGAGACCATGGGCATCCGTCTGGCGGAAGGACGGAGCTTTTCATCCGAAAGAAGCAAGGAGCGATCGAAGATCCTATTCAACGAGGAAGCGATCCGCGTCATGGGCCTAAAGGATCCCGTTGGAAAGGTCATCCGGGTCTGGGGTCAGGAAAAGGAGATCATTGGGGTGGCGAAAGATTTTCATATCGAGTCCCTCTTTGAAGAAGTACGGCCTTGCATCATCCAACTGGAACCGCGGTCACTTAAGATAATGGTAAAGATCAAAGGCGGTGCTGAACAGGAAACGATCGCTCAACTGGAAAAAATTTATCAGGGAAGGAACCCCGGTCTTGCTTTTGACTATGGGTTCGTTGACGACGACTATCAGGCTTTATATGTATCCGAACAGCGAGTTTCACTGATCTCCCGGTATTTCGCCGGCCTCACGATACTAATCTCATCCCTTGGCCTCTTCGGATTAGCGGCATTCACGGTGGAAAAGCGCACAAAGGAGATTGGCATTAGAAAGATCCTTGGCTCCAGCAATGCCCGCATTGCCTTTTTGCTATCGGGAGATTTCACGAAGCTGGTGCTCCTTGCCATTCTTATTGCCTTGCCTCTAAGCTTCTTTATTGCGCGCAACTGGCTGAATGGATTCGCCTATAGCATTGGGCTGGAATGGTGGTTTTTCCTTGGCGCGGCATTGATTGCCATGGTGATCCCATTTGTTGCAGTGGGTATTCAGACCATTAAGGCATCGCGGGTAAGCCCGGTGGAGTCGTTGAAAGAGGAGTAGGGGGACAGGCCTTTTGACTACTTCTTCTGAAAAATAAAATCTCCCCCTTCATCACCGGTTTCCGCAATTACGCCCTCCTGGGGTACGGTTGCACTGTTATTAATAATAGCAGCACGGATGCTGTTGAACAGCGACTGGGAGGGAAGGAACCTTTCCTGGTTCTGACCCAGCCGTTTTACAAAGTACTCGACAAACACCGAGCGGTCGGGCACCGCCGTCAGCGTACCACTGGTCATGGCCCTGCGGCTGGGCATCTTGTATAACATTTGATAATCGATGGAAGCATTTTTTATGCTGCTGGCGTCCCGGGTACGGAATATGCCGCCACTAAAACAAGCGTCGCTGACCAGCAGGGTATGGGCCGAACTAATACCGCGCAATTGTTCACGTAAATCACTGTTGGAAAGCCAGTTCGACGGGTCGGCTGCCGTGGCATCCCGCGGCCACCAGTATCCCTGCTTTATTTTTTCGTCCCAATATCCGTGGCCTGCATAGAAGATCAGTAAGTTATCGTTCGGCGTAAGCTGATTGCGCAGCTTGTAGAGGGCCGAAAAGATCTCACCGCGGCTTGGATTTTCCAGCAGGATCGTGTTCTCCGTGTTGAAGTCATAGCCTTGCGTTAACACCTCTTTTATTTTCCTGGCATCGCTGACGGGTTGATCCAGGTTGAGCCTGGAGTCGGTGTACTTGGAAACACCAATCAGCAAAGCGTAATACGTTCCACCCGGTTTGATGGCCTTCGTTGCATTGGCTGCTTCCGTTGTCTTTTTTACAGCGGCAGTCGGTGCAGGGGCCGCTGTCTCGCGGGTGGCCGCGATGTTTTGTACGACAGGCCCGTCATAAACTGACTCTGTATAATTATCCGGGTATTTCTTCCGCCATACCTTCATTTCTTTCCCATCCATACGGTCGAGTATTTCAAGAAAGGAACGCGCCCAGTAATTCCGGACGCCCAGTCCTCCGGGATCGGCCAACATACGTTCGGTGAAGATGACTTGTTTTGTGCCGAGGTTGATAAACGTAACCCAGAGTGTCCCCTTGACCGCCAGCTTGTCGAAGCTTTCCACTTTAAGCATCAGGCCCAGTCCACTCAGCCCTTCCAGATCATAACCGGCGACAACACTTTGCACGAATGCTTTATCCATTGGCTCGCCGGCCTTGTCCGATAACATCGAAGTGAAGTCCAGTCCTTCATTGTGTTTTTTGGTGGCGGAGAAATCTTTGGTGACATTCCTTTTGTGCAGCGCCCTGCCTACATTGTATTTATCCGCTTCCTTGAAAAGAAGTTCATTCCAGGAAGCTAATATGTTTTTGGTCTTGTTGGCTGCCGTGAATGCAGCTTGATCGCCGACCAATTTCGCCCCATAGAAATCGAGGCCCAGCCAGGTGACGGGTACCTTGGTGTCAAAAACGGCTGAAGCAGTTTGAGCGTGGACCAACCCTGCTACTGTCAGGAGGAGGGCTGATAACAAGGCTTTTATTTTATTTTCCATACGGATTGGATTTCCTGTTACCGTGTTCTTGCTACACTAAATCTACTTATTTTTCCGCTTATCATAACATCAACACCTCTACGGAGTATACGTCAGGATATTTCCACTATCACCAACAATCCATCCACTCGTGCCACTCACCATATAAATTGCGTTAAAGTTTGCCTGGACGTTTGTGCTTTCTTTTGTCCATGTTGTTCCACCATCGATGGTTTTGTAAACGCCGTTGCTTCCAACAACCCAACCTGTCTGCGCACCAATAAAGAAGATGTCATTCCAAACGGCGGACACAGGCTCACCTGTTATAGAGCTTGCTGTCCAAATTAAGTTATTGTTTGAATCCGGTTCTCTCTTTAGGATCGTATTCCCTGTGCCGCAGGCCCAACCATGAAGTGTGTCAATAAAATGAATGGCATGAAGGTCAGCGAGGGTGCCCACAACTTCCTTATTCCAGGTTATACCGTCCTTCGTCCGGTACAGGCCGCCCTGGCTGGCTGCGGCCCAACCCATTTCATTGGTAAAGAAGAGAAGATCAAAAATAGTTTCCTTCGTTCCGATTGCGCTCGTGGTCCAGATCACGCCGCCGTTAACGGTATGAAGAAGAATGCTGCTATCTCCGGCAGCCCACCCCGTATTCGCGTCTAAAAAGAAAGTCGTATTCAGAGGATGGTTAACCGTGAGCTGCTGAGTAGGGTATGCGCCCCCCATTTTAGAAATATACACCCCACCGTCGGGAGGATTCGTCTTGGAGCCTGTCATCCATCCCGTTTGGGAATCAACAAAGAACGCACTGCTCAGATTCCGCACGATGCCCGTCGTTGGAACTTGTGGCCAGTTCAAACCGCCATCCGTCGTAGACAGCAACGTGAGCGAGTCCCCCACGGCCCAGCCCGCATTGCTTGTAATAAAAAAAATATCATGAAGTCTGGAAATGGTCTGTGAAGGTTGACGGCTCCAATTATACAACGGAGGAATTGGCGTGGTGGAAGGATTGTTTTTAATATCGTCAAAACCACAGGCACTTAAGCCAATGGCAACGATCATGACGGCAGCCGGGCTGGCAAGTACGTTTTTCATAGTGTGAAGACGAAGTTTCCTTAGGCCTATCAAGTCAAAGGCAACGGTACTAAATCTTTGCAATAATCAAAAACGACGGGCTAATGTTATGCCCCTGCCCTGGGGAGTCACATTAAATCGTAGGGTAAAGCCTTCCAATCTCTTACTGTATTTCCGCTGCTGGTGGGCGCCCACAATCCATAAAGGAATTCCGGCTCCCAGACCCCCCAGGCCGAGGAGATAGGCAACGGCCCCGGCCGCAGCATTACCGGATGTGCTTGTTTGGGTGGATCCATAGGAATTAGTATAAGAATTACTCGTGGCATTGACCAACGTAGCAATACCGACGACCAGCAAAATTCCACCCACTACGGTCAACGTGGCGCCGGTGCCTTTCATTTTTCTGTACTTTTCTACTTTACCGGCATAGAACAATTTATTGTCGGGTGTATTCAGATTGGGGCTTGGAGAATAGGGAGGGACTACCGTGTTGTTTTTTGGTTCCTCGGTAATATGTCCTTTATGTCCTTGGTTCCATTTTCATAGCGAATCATCAAAACATCTGATTTCAATATGGTAAACTGGGGACCTTCCGGATTGTCAAACTTCTTGTATTTGATTTCGGTATGCCCGACTTCCACTATTTTCGCCAGAATATCCTCCCCGGTCTTCGTTGTGATAATGTCTTGTGCAACGGCACCGGTCATCGTAATAATAATGGCGAACAAGATCAAAATGGATTGTTTCATATTTGTTTTCAGCTTTGATTTGAGAAATCAGCCTAAACAAAGAAAGCCAAAGTTTATTAAAATGTTGCTATTTACCGGCAGTGTTTTTTGATTGAATCATAGGCGCGGTCCAGCCCTAATTCTCCTGCTTTGCTAAAATCGAGGCAACCACCGTTTTTATCGCCTGACCTGATTTTAGCAAGCCCGCGATTGTAGTAGGCGTTGGTGTACTTGGGGTTGAGTTCAAGCGCTTTATCATAATCTGTAACGGCCCCTTTGTGGTCGCCTAAATCATCTTTCGCATTCCCCCGATTGTTGTATCCATCGGCATTCTGTGGGTTGAGTTCAATCGCCGTGGTATAGTCGATCAACGCCCCTAAATTATCACCCAGGTCCCCTTTCGCCATGGCGCGAAAGAGATAGGCGTCGGCATAGTCAGGTTTAAGTTCAATAGCTTTATCGTATTCGGCAATCGCTTGCCGGAAGTGGCTTACCTTATTTTTATCATTTCCTCTTTGGAAATAGACTTCGGCGTCCTGGCCATTCGAAACATGGAACAGGAGCATAGCCATAGTCAATAAAATTATTTTTTTCAAGTTTCCTTTCTGATTATTAAAATGCATACGCTGTGCATGCTGCGGTTCGCCGTGGCAACGAAAGCGGAAGAGGTCACAGCGGGCACAACGAACCACGACGGACACTGCGAAATTTTGGGAAAGGTATAGTATCGGCGGTCAGACTTTTGTTTATGGACAGTTTGTAAGAATTGTTCATTTTCATTGTGATTGCAGTGCTATCGATAACACCAAATTCACACCGAATGCGATAAGCCAGTTTTTCCACACTTTTTTTGATTTTACTTTTTTGGCACGGTGCGTGTACCCGTTGTAGTAGTTTACATTTTTCATGAGTTCTGCGTCCGGATACATGAGCTTATGATCTCTTGGCCGTGTGGAGGAACAGGCAATGGCCGGGATCAGTCCCACCAAAGGAGAAAGCAGGCTTACTAATAAGGTTCCGGTTCCTGCGCCTTTATATCCGTCATAATACGTGTTCGCGTCCGTCTGCCCTCGTAAATATAAATTGGCGTCCGATGGAGGGGCAACAGCAACCGGTTTCGGTTCCTCATTAAATATATCCTTTGTTCCATTTTCATACCGGATCATCAACACATCGGATCGCAACAGGGTGAACATCGGGCCATCGAGGTTATCGAATTTCCTGTATTTGATTTCCGTGTGTCCTACCTCCGAAATTTTCGCCAGAATATCCTCGCCTGCTTTCGTCGTTATAATATCTTGCGAAAAGGAAAGGGTCGAATTGAAAACAATAGCCAGTATGAGCGTGGGTTTTCTCATATTATTTTAATTTGATATGAAAATAGGAGAAAATAGAGAAAAACCAAAGTTGCTCAGAAAGGGGGCTTGGCGAGCTAAGCGATGTTTACTTTCTGATTCAGCAACTCAATAGTAAAATTTACTTTCGCGTTCAGTGCTTTGAATACTTTTAGAATTGTTTCAAATCTAGCGTCGGTCAGGCTATTCTCGATTTTAGAAATCTGTGCGCGTTGAACCCCGACTAATTTTCCAAGTTCTTCTTGGGTCAGGTGGCGTTCTTGTCTCGCTTGTTTAATAGCTTCACCCAGTAGGTCGAGACGTAATTCATATTCAAATGCGTCACGCTTCTTTGTCCCCAATTTACCAATATACTTATCGGTAATTTCGTCCAAAGAGTAGACCTTCATTTTCTTTCCTTCTTTCATATTATAAATAATTTTCTCCCTTATCTTTTCGTCAATCTGGTCAAGAAACGCCGATGCTTCCTCTAAGAACAGAACATTAAGCTTTGGGGCCACGTGCTGATTTTTGGTAAAAATATATATGTTTCCTGATTAGGAAACAATGGTTTTTTCTTAAAGATTCGTCTTTATTTCAAATGGGAAAGTAATTAGGAGAAAGATATGGGTCTTTTTTCCTAATTTATGACGATGCCAAAAAACCTTGTTTGCTTTCTTCTTTTATTCATGCTGTGCAAAGTCATTTTTGGCCAAACCCGGTATGGCCTGAAAGCTGGCTTGGTAATTTCCGCTCCGAGGTTGGCCAATAACTTACCATCTCCTTCAGGCCCCAACATTGAATCTCCCAATGCAGGTTTCTATGTCGGTGGCGTTGCTGGTTTTAATGTCGGCAATCATGTAATTATTCGACCCGAATTATCGTATTTAAGTATAAGGTATACGGAGACGAATGATAGAATCGTAATATTAATTCCTATCCAGACAAGGCTTAACTACCTGGCCCTTAACCTGGATGTGGGTTGGCAAGGAGCAGTCGGAAGGGGTAATCTTCAAATTACAGCCGGCCCCTATTTGGGTCGGGGACTGGGTGGACAGTGGAAATACGATGGTAGTCTCGGAAAAAGCTCCGGGCATATGGAGCCCGGAACGGCTCCTGCACTATTGGGGAAAAACCGGTATTTCAACCCACTGGACTATGGAGTAAATTTTTGTGTGGGGTACCAGCTTAATCAATTTATCCCATGCTTAAACTATTTAGTCGGGTTGGAAAATACCCAACCATACTATGTCAATAACAGAAATCTATTCAGGGACCAGATCGTAACAAAAAACAGAACTTTACAAATCGGGTTGACCTATCTTTTCAGAAGGTTGAAGAAGAGCTAACAACGCCAATAAAGAGCTTTGCAATGGTGCGCCTTCGGCGCCGATAGCCTGTTTGCACGGTAATTGTATGTCTACGTACGGACCGTCTACGAGATCGAACTTGACTCGCAACGGTCTCTTTGTTGGTCTAGTCCTGGAACGCACCGGACTTTCACGGACTTTAATGCGCCAGAGCTACCGAAGGTTTAGTGCCACACTGTGCATGTGCTATAGCGCTGGTGGTTCGGTGTTGCATTTTCGTTTTAGTTTCATAATTTCGTTCATGCACGTGGGACGGAACGGAGTAGGTCGCTAAAGTCATTCCTTCGTCATTTGGCTTTAGCTCGCACAACTAAAAACGCCGGAAGTAGGGACTCTAACTCAGCAAATGTTTTTACCTTCTGAAAATAAAAAAGAGTTACGAACGTAACTCTTTTTTTATCAAGTGACCTCGGAGAGATTCGAACTCTCGACCCGCTGATTAAGAGTCAGCTGCTCTACCAACTGAGCTACGAAGTCATTCAAACCAATATGCAGTAGGCAAAAATCAATAGGCAAAAATTCCTGTTACCGATCATTGTCTCACGATAATCAGTATGCCTCAACTTTCTTGCTGAACTTTGCCTACTGCCATTTTGCCCTTTGCCTACTGCTTCTGACCACCTTCGCCAAGGCTACGGCGGTCGCAGTGGGACGTACTGGGTTCGAACCAGTGACCCCTACCTTGTCGAGGTAGTGCTCTAAACCAGCTGAGCTAACATCCCAGTATTCCCAATGGCTCCTGTGGACCCAATGGCTCCGGCGGACACGTAAACCCCTGAGCTAACACCCCAAGTTCCTCAACATACCCTGATCTTCAAAGACAACTTTTCTGCGTAAATCTGCGAGATCTGCGGGAAACCACAAACGGACCGCAAATGTAAACAGGTTTCCGGTTTTTCATCAACTTCTTAATTAAATTATCCGCAAAATAAGCTATGAAACCAGCGGAATATTGGATCGATCACCTGCACCTTCAACCCCATCCTGAAGGAGGATTTTATAGAGAAACCTACCGCTCGGGCGAAACTATTCCTCAAACCGGATTGCCTGCCCGGTTTCCCGGACCTCGTAGTTTTTCGACGGGCATTTACTTTTTGCTCCGCTCCCAAGACCGGTCGCTTTTCCACCGCATCAAATCCGATGAACTGTGGCATTGGCATGCCGGCAGTATGCTGTCGATCTATGTTTTGGATCGGCAGGGCCTTACGGTTCACCAGCTTGGAGACAATCCGGAAAAAGGAGAATCCCTTCAGCTTGCCATCCCTGCAAATTGTTGGTTCGGGGCCAAATTAAATCAGGAAAACAGCTACGTCCTCGCGAGTTGTACGGTGGCTCCGGGTTTTGATTTTCAGGATTTTGAATTAGCGGGTAAAGAAGAATTAATTAAGCAATATCCATCCCATAAGGAGGTTGTTGATCTGTTGACACGGTGACCATCTGCCACGGAGACACCAAGACACGAAGGCCTTTTTTGTTCGTTTCGTAGTAACCTAACGGTGCAAAAAAAGGAATTTGTGTCTTCGTGTCTTCGTGGCAAGCGTTCTGGGAACCAACTATTTCATTCGGAATACCTTTACATCAGGAAAATGCATATTAAAGTACCCATACCCATTCTGCACATTCGTCGGAAGATTCAAGGGTTCGGAAACCAATGCGCTGACACTATTCCGGTTATCGAGGCTAACGGATAAATAATGGTAGTATTCTTCGCTGATATTGGCAAGGACAACGGCAACGGTATCGCCTTCTGAAAAGCGCCGGAACGGAACCGTGAGACTATCATGATGGGAAAGACCGTCAAAACCATCATCTGTCTGAATCTTAATGAATATGCGGGGATTCAGTTGTTGTGTGAGATCCTGCCGTGACCTGAATCGCTGTACATCGATCATATACCAGTTTTTGCCGGGCGGGTCATTGAATATATAATTCACCTTCGCCAACGTATCATTTCCTGTCACATAGAGGTGGGCATCTACGGATTCGAATTTCACTTGTGGTTTCATAAATGTCGATGCGCTGACACTGCCCATGGAAGGACTGCTTACCATCAGACGATACTCCTCACCGGCAATCAGGGGTGTAGTTGCTGAGCCATAAACTCCCGTGCTGATAAATTGAAGCGTGTCTGTTTTACCCTGATAAGAAATTGTCACGCTGGCATCATTAATGACGATTTCATTTAGCAATGTCTGGGCATCCGTACCCGATCCTGCCTCCAGAGCTCCAATGGATTTGGTGAGCAGTACGGCAATGGATTGCCCGGGAATGACCTGCGAGGAAACAACGATGTGAGGCTGAAGGCTTGGCACGTTCTTTACGTCCAACGGATCGGGCACACAGCTGCTTAGCAAAAATGCTCCTGCGATCATCATCCATTCTTTCTTCATCCCTGCATTCATTTATTCAAAATTTAAATCCATAACTGATAAATGGTAAAAAGCCAAACAGACCGGGTTGCTGGTAGCTATACGACCCGTCCGCGTTGGCAACGATCGTAATGCCGATGGGGGAGGCGCGGTTGTAAACATTATACACACCGGCAAACCATTCACTTTGAAATTTATGCTCAGGCCTGGACCGAAGTTTTATTCCCAGGTCCAGGCGGTGTGTGTCCGCCAGTTTCACTGAATTCATAGATGCATATACAGGCACCAGGTCGAGGCCGGCCAATGTCGGCGAAGGGACAACATACTGGCCGATCACAGGAGTGAACCGGGAACCGGACATAAATTCCCAGACGGCCGATGCCGACCAGCGCGGTGAAATCCTGTAGCTGGTGACAACGGCAGCATTGTGCCTGCGATCATAGCGTGCAAGGAACCAATGGTCGTCGTTGATTTCGGCGTATTGCCGCTGGGACTTTGACAAAGTATAACTGATCCATCCCTTAAACCGGCCAACTTCTTTTTTTATTAATACTTCTAATCCGTACGCGCGGCCGTTTCCCTGAATCAACTGTTTTTCAAACTCCGTATTCAAAAAAAGATTGGTGCCTTCACGATATCCGATCAGGTTGCTCATCTGCTTGTAATAGCTCTCTACACTGAGGAACACATGGGCGTTTGTAAAATGGTGCTGAAGGGCTACCGAAACCTGATTGGAGATCTGCGGCTTCACATCCTTAGTCACGGGATACCAGATGTCGGTAGGAAAGGCGACCGCAGCACTGGAGACACGCTGAAGATATTGCGCCATCCGTGAATAGCTCGCCTTAAGTGTTGTACGATCATTCACCGAATACCGAATCGCCAACCGGGGTTCCGGATTGACATACACTTTATCCTCTACGAGCCCCGAAGAAACCCTCAATCCCAGACTGCCCCGCCAGCGATTTCCAAGATTCGAGTCGACCTGACCAAAGGCAGCTGTTTCATCGAGGGTACGTCCTTGTGTGGAACTGCTTTTCAACAATTCGGAAAGGGCTCCGGAAGTGTTGATCACGTTAGGGTTCACCTTGTGGTGAACCGACTCGATTCCTCCTTTCAGGAAAAACCGGTAGGCAGAATCGGAAGAAATCATCCATTTCACGCCCAGGTCTTCAATTTTTGAAGTAACAAACAGACTGTTGCCTTCAAAGACGCTGCTGATGGTATAGTTAAAATCCGTGTGCAGCAGGGATACCGTTGAGTTCCAACCTCCAGGTAGACTTCTTTTCCATTTGAGAATCTGAGCGCTGTTGCCGATGCCAAAATTGCTCGTAAAGTTCCGCCGTCTAACGGTATCCCGCGACCCCGGAGGACTGGTATAGGCTAAAACATCTTTCCCGGAGTAGTAGGCAAACTCAATATGATCGCGCGCCGTGGGTTTGAAATTGATCTTGGCATTTACATCGTAAAAGTAATAGGGCAGGTTCTGCCCTACTGCCTTCAGTACTTTGTCGATATACGTCCTTCTGCCCGCCAGAGAAATGCTTAATTTATTTTTAACAAGAGGCTGTTCGATCATAAGGCGGGAAGCGATCAGTCCCACATTGCCCTGCACATGCGTCTTGTCAGCAAACCCCGACTTTGTTCGTACATCGAGAATAGAAGAAAGCCTTCCGCCATATTCGGCGGGGAAAGCTCCGGTCATCGACTCGACGCTTTCCAGTACATCAGCATTAAAGACCGACATGAAGCCAAGCAAATGGCCGGTGTTATAAATAGGTGCACCGTCCAACAGGACGAGATTCTGGTCGGCAGCACCTCCCCGAACGAATAAGTCTGTACCTCCTTCAACCCCCCGAATCACCCCCGGAAGCAATTGGATCATTTTGATCAGATCAGCCTCCCCGCCGAGCATGGGAATTGAATTAACTTCCTCTTTGGTCACGGTGATGGAACTCATCCGCGTTGTCTTAAGCTGGTCCGACTGGCGAAAGCGGTCGGAGGATACTACCACTTCCTTGAGCTGTTCTACCTGAGATTCTAAAATGAAGAAAAGGACGGAGTCTTTTTTAAGTGCAAAACTTTCGGAGACTTTCCTGTATCCGGTGTAGGTGATCGCTAATGTCACTTTTCCCGGGGTAAGTCTCAGTTCAAATTTGCCATCTGCATCCGAGACGGTCGAACGATTTTGGTTGAGGATTTGGATGCTCGCTGCGCGAAGGGGTTGACTCAGCGAGTCTTTAACATATCCTGTCAACGTCAGGCTTTGTGCATTGCCGAACAGTGGGAAAAGGAACAGGATCACGCAAAATCGCTTCACACTCGGGTATTTCCTGGCGGAACACAAAGGTAGTCTATAGTGTTGAGTCCATAGGCTTTAGTTGGATTCAACCAGTGACCAATCCTACTTTGTCATGTTTGATAACGCGTACGGTAGCACTTTATATTGAGAATGTTCGACCCCTACGGGGTCGCCCTGACAATGTTGAAAACAAGGCTCTACAAATATTCAATCCCGATGGGATTGTTATTGCCTCTTTATTTGACCCTAGAGGGGTCAACTATTTGTAGCAACCATCCCCACCACCATCAGGACGGCCCCGTAGGGGTCGCACAATATCACAGGACTCGGGACTCTGCCATTACCCAATGAATCCATTCTTCTTATGGGTCCCATCGCAGAAAGGTTTATTCGACGATCCGCCACAGCGGCAAAAAGCGGTCACCTTATTTTTTTTGGTCAGATTTCCAGAGGGGTCTTTGATAGAAACATTTCCGTACACGAGAAGCGGTCCGTTGGGTGTTGTCTCTACGATCGTTTCAGCTTCTATATTCAACGGTTCCTGGTTGTCGTTGTTGATGAAATAGCTTAATGCACCGGAAGGGCATTTCTTTACCTGCTCAATAATTTTATCTGTGGTTGAACCTTCGGGAGTAATCCAGGGCCGGATGCGCGGATTGAAGACTTCGCCTAGTCCGTTAAAGCAAAGACCGGAGTGGATGCAGAGGTTCGGTTTCCATACAATGGTCACTTCACCGTTTGTATACCGTTTAGTGTCCTTCATAACAGTTCTGTTTTTATTTCAATCGGGTTCGTCAGGGTTTTGTGCACCGGGCATGAATTGGCGATCTGTATCATCCGCCGTCGCTGGCCTGCATCCAGGGCGCCTTCGAGGTAGACATGACGGAGGAAGACCGTGGTGTTGTCTACCTTCTGGCTTCCCACTTCAACCTTTATTTTGTCTACGGGCCATTTTTTCCGGTCGGCATACATTCGAAGGGTGATCGCCGTGCACGATGCCAGGGCAACCAGCAAGAACTCGCCAGGACCGGGGCCCAGGTCGGTGCCTCCTACATCCGTCGCTTCATCAGCAACCAATCTGTGCCCTGCCGTGAGTACTTGCGTTTTATAATGGTCCTTTCCGATAATCGCTGTTACCATGGTTAAAAATTTTTGGGCCTCACGTTAACGATTGACTGAAAAAAGTACTATTTGAAAAGGTAAACAAAATTATTTTTAGCCTTTGCGCCTCCGCGTCTCCGCGGTGAGAATTTTTTAACCGCCTAGGTTACGCAGAGACTTTTTCACAACAAATTTTAAATAACTACTGTCCGAGATAAAATTATTCTGAATCTTAAATTAATTCATGGGTACATCCATTAATAAAACTTCCGTATCGCTATCGGCGGCAATGGAAAGTTTATCGGTATCCCACACCCCCAGGCCATCACGCTTATTCAGCTTTTGGCCATTGATGGTCGCGTCCCCTTCGAGCACAAAGGCAAAGACACCGTTTTCCTTTCTTTTAACCTGATAATCGGTCTGAAAATCTTTTTTTAAGTTTCCGAGGTAGAACCATGCATCCTGGTTGATCAGGACGCCGCTCTCTTCTTTCACCGGTGTGACAACTTGCTGAAGTTTATTGACGCGTTCTTCCGGCTTGAACGTCTTTTGTTCATACCGGGGCTGGATGTCATTTACTTTGGGGAATACCCAGATCTGAAGAAAGTTGACTTTTTTGTCTTTATTCCGGTTGTATTCCGAATGCTGGATTCCCGTGCCGGCGCTCATGATCTGAACATCGTTTTCGCGGATCACTGCCGTGGTGCCCGTGCTGTCTTTGTGCTCGAGGTCGCCGTGCAGCGGAATCGAAATGATTTCCATGTTATCGTGCGGGTGTGTGCCGAAGCCCATGCCGGCGTCGACAATGTCGTCGTTTAGGACGCGGAGTACGCCGAAGTGGACGCGGGCGGGGTCATAATAGTTAGCGAAGCTGAACGTGTGATGGCTATCCAGCCAGCCGTGGTTGGCATGGCCGCGGGCATTGGCTTTGTATAAGACGGTTTTCATAATGCTTTCCTTTTTATACAATGAACGTAAAACCTCGAATAAAGATACATACAATTGTTGTTAATACAACTATTGTCCTGAATAAGTTTAGCCCCTGAGTTTGTCCAATATCCGGTTGAGTTCCTGCGCTTCGGATTTCGTGATATTTTTCAGCGTATTCAGCCATGATTCTGTTTCGGCGTCCACTTTCTTTAGCAATGCCAGCCCTCGGTCGAGAATGGTGATGTCTACCTGGCGCCGGCTATTTTCGGCTACTTCCCGCTTGAGGTATCCCTTTTGGCGGAGTTTTTCCACAAGGCGCGTGCAATTGCTGCTCTTATCGATCATGCGGGCTGTCACTTCTGCCAGCATCAGGCTCCGGGGATGGCTCCCCCGCAAGATCCGAAGCACATTGTATTGCTCCGGGGTGATGCCGTATTTTTTCAGCCGGATAGAATTGATGTGAGAGAGCCAACTCCCGGTAAAGAGAATGTTGACCGCCGCCTTATCGTATTCATTTCCGAATTTCTCCTGCTTGATGTCTTGTTCAATGGACATAATTTATCTTTTATTCAATCGCGTATTCATTAAACTCCATCACGTACGCCAAATGTAGTAACGATTATTGTCTATACAATGTTTGACCCTTTCTGCTGAGGCGGGAAATGACCGGAATTTGTAATATTGTTAGAGGGAGTTGGCTGGGCCTGAGATAAAATCTATTCTATTAAAATAACATGACACCTAAAACAATATGACATCAAGATTTCTGGAAAACCAGGTTGCGATCGTTACGGGGGCAGGACAAGGTATCGGACTGGAAATAGGACGGCTTCTTGCGATGCAGGGAGCCCGCCTCATTCTGAACGACATTGAAGAATCATTGGCACGGGAGGCGGCGGACACCATCCGCAGTTCAAAGGGAGTTTGTATTCCAATGGCCGGTGACGCATCAGACAGGGAATTTATCCAGGCCATGGTCGATACCGCAGTGAGCGAGTTTGGGACGATCGATATTGCCGTGGCCAACGCAGGGATCACGTTGTTTGGTGATTTTTTTGAATACCAGCCGGAGGATTTTAATAGGGTGATGCAGGTCAATCTCGCCGGCAGTTTTTTCCTCGCTCAACGCGCTGCACAGCAGATGAAGAATCAAGGTACGGGCGGAAGTATTCTTTTCATGTCATCGGTAACGGGCCACCAGGCTCATAAAAATTTATCGGCCTATGGCATGAGCAAGGCCGCGCTGGAAATGCTGGCAAAAAATCTGGTGATTGATCTTTCACCGTACAAAATCAATGTCAATGCCGTTGCCCCGGGAGCCACGGCCACGGAACGCACTACCAGTGATCCTAACTATGAAAAAGTGTGATCCCAACTATGAAAAAGTGTGGTCTTCTATTACACCCATGGGCCGGCCCGCCTCTACCCTGGATATAGCCCATGCGGCCGTTTTTTTAGTCTCACCGCAGGCCCGCCATATAACCGGGCAAACCCTGGTCATCGACGGGGGTTGGACTTCCGTCAGTCCCTCCCCATATTAGTCCTGAGTCTTGAGTCCTTAGTCCATAGGTTGAAGGATGCCTAAAAGTCAGGTCTCTCTATTAAGAACTCAAGGCTGTGGACTCAAGACTAGTAACTCAGGAATAGAGTGATTAATTTTGTGAAAATGAACACTGTGATTGAATCAGATATTTGCATTATTGGGGCCGGACCGGTGGGTCTGTTTGCGGTTTTCGAGGCCGGATTATTAAAAATGAGGAGCCACCTGGTCGATGCCCTTCCACAGGTAGGAGGACAGCTTTCCGAGATCTATCCTAAAAAGCCGATCTATGATATTCCCGGTTATCCTGAAATAAAAGCGGAAGAACTGATAGTCAAACTTCAGGAACAAATCGCACCCTTTAAGCCCAGTTTTACTTTGGGAGAGCGGGTTGAAATCTTTACCAGACTTGAAAACGGAAGTTTTGTTTTAAAAACGTCTGACCACACGGAAATAAAGGCCAAGGTCGTAGTCATCGCCGGTGGACTGGGATGTTTTGAACCGCGAAAACCCGAGTTGGAAAGACTGGATTATTTTGAAGGGAAAGGGGTAGTGTACATGGTTAAAGACCCGGAGCAATTCCGCGGCAAGAAACTGGTTATTGCCGGAGGGGGCGACTCGGCGCTGGATTGGGCGATCTATTTGTCCGGTATCGCAAACCAGCTGACACTCGTGCATCGGAATGAAATGTTTCGGGGCTCTCCGGATTCGGCGGAAAAGGTTTTTCAGGCGGTCAAGGCAGGGAAAATCAACTTGCTACTGAAGTCGGATCTCGTGTCTCTTCACGGAAATGGGAAATTGGAATCAATAAGGGTATCAAGCCAGGGTGGCGAGGTAACGGAAATCGAAACCGAGTACTTGATCCCTTTGTTTGGATTGAGCCCAAAACTCGGACCGATCGCGACCTGGGGTTTAAACCTGGACCGAAATACGATTAAAGTTAACACAGTCGATTATTCCACCAATATCCCAGGCATCTATGCCATTGGCGACAGTAACACCTATCCGGGTAAACTCAAGCTTATTCTCAGCGGCTTCCATGAAGGGGCCATTATGATGCACAGTGCTTTCCATTTCGTCTTCCCGGATCAAAAGCCGGGGTTCAAGTATACGACGGTCACGGGTATTCACGGGTTTTAAGGTCGTGAGTCCAGTCTTGAGTCCTGAATAGTTTTCAGACTATTCGCCGTGTCCGCCGTGGTTCGCTCTGTCCGCCGTGGCCTTTTCCGCGAACCTGGGCCACAGCGAACACGGCGGACATGATAGCTATTGGGAGGCACGGCGTAGATTCCATACCTCAGGAAGTCACCACCAAGGGCGAAGGACTTTGTATTCAGGATACCGATCGGTATCTTTGCTTCATGCGCAGTCCAGAAATAACGAAGGAGAGGATTTTAAAGCAATCGGGCCGGTTATTCAATACCCAGGGATACAAAGCCACGTCCCTCAGCGACATTACGAAAGCCTCCGGACTTACCAAGGGAGCGATTTACCAGCATTTTAAAAACAAAGGGAGACTGGAGGCGGAAACGCTCACCCATCTATCCATGATCATGTTCGACCGCCTGAAAGAACAGATCAAAGCAAAGGCAACGGCTCCGGAAAAACTGTGGGCGATATTCCATTATTTCGAGAGTTACATTACGCACCCTCCGCTCCGGGGCGGCTGTCCTTTGCTCAATGCGGCGGTTGAGTCCGACGATTCAAATCCCCCTTTGCGAAAAAGGGCCGTTGTGATTCTGGATAGCCTGCGTGATTCGATCATGAGAATCCTTGACAACGGAATCCGGTACGGGCAGTTGAAACGGGGAATGGATAAGGAACACGTTGCGACGCTTATTATTGCCACCCTGGAAGGAGCCATCATGATGAGTAAACTGCGGGGCAACAATCGCGACATCTGCAGTGTGATCCGCCATCTGGAGAATGTAGTGAATGAATTAGAACTGTAATTTTTTTGATCAATCACATACCGATCGGTATCTTATATTATGAAAAGAATGCTACCTCGCCTTCTCGGTGCCTGCCTGAATGTCCTGGCCCTTGTCTTGCCCCGTATCGCGGCACGGAAAGGCTTCTACCTGTTTTGTACGCCACAGGCGACACCTGTCAAAGACTACCATCGCCAACTTCTAGACACGGCTGCGAAAAGCAGCTTTGAGTTTGAAGGCATCACCATTCAAACTTACCGCTGGGGGAATGGCGCAAAAAAAATACTTTTCCTGCATGGCTGGCAGAGCCACAGCTTCCGCTGGAAAAACTATATTGACTCGTTCTCGAAAGAGGACTATACCCTGTACGCGCTGGATGCCCCCGCGCATGGATTGTCGGGAGGGAAGTACATCAACCTGCCCCTCTACAGCAGAGTGATTGAACATTTTCTTTTGCAGGTTCATCCTATCCATGCCGTGATCGGTCATTCGTTCGGAGGGTTCGCCTCGTTGTATGCCCTCTATTGCAATCCGTTGCTTCCGGTAGAACGCCTCGTGATCATGGGCACACCGGGGGAAGCGGAGGACTTCATTCAGTTTTACCGGGGGATGCTGGGTCTTTCATCCCGCGCCATGAGGGTCGTCGCCGGTTACTTTGAAAAAACCCTCCACCATCCTCCCTCTTTCTTTTCGGCGGTGAGGTTTGCGAAAGCCATCACTGTTCCCGGATTGATCATTCACGATGAAAAAGACGAAGAAGCGGGCAGCTTCACGATTGATTACGACCTCAGGGTTGGGGCACAATCTGAAATCGGCTCAGGTCGTTGGGAAAGTGATGGATTTTTTGAATGTTAAGGTTGCTAAAGGATTTTTGATCTCGCAAGACGAGAAGGAAGTACGAATTTAACCTTTTGATAATTATGTGGGAGCTGAGGGGTTCGAACCCCCGACCCTCTGCTTGTAAGGCAGATGCTCTGAACCAGCTGAGCTAAGCTCCCCAATTTTGGATTGCAAATGTAGAACAGAATTCTATTAGTGCAAAAAAAAGTTTAGCCGAAGGCATCCTTTTGCGAATCGGGCTGCCTTGAGGCGACAAACTGTGCAATGGTAGTAAATGCATATTCCTGACCTTTCATCCACCTAATCCACGATTGAAATCGACCGATCATTTTTGCCCCGGAGTTTTTGGACAAAAACTTCGGAAGTCCGTAAGCAATAGGCGTGAGTTCAATAAATTCCCAAGGATGAAAATAGATGTTTAAGTAACGATCATAATGGATGGTATAACGGCAGGCTGCCTTGTATAGCCATAAAGGCAAATGGTGAAAGGAAAGCCAGAATAAGGGGAATCGAAAGAGGGGTATTGCGGATGCTGGAACGTGTATCAGCGAATGGGTCCTAAACCAGGTGCGTGGTTTCATAATATTATTGTAACGCCCGGGCAAATACACGGGATTTAACGAAGAATCATATGTATAGCCCGCCCTCTGAATGGCGTCATTCTCTACCGGCATCATTCGAGGCATTCTAAATCCTACCACGGATTGTCCGGATATTTTTTTGAGTTCAATTCTCGACTCCAGTAAATGCTCATTTTTAAACGTGGAATGAGTGTATCCATGCGAAGCAATTTCGTGGCCCTCCTGGGTCAGCCGACTGATCAAGTCAGTTGCGTGGGATGCAAATACGGCGGTGCAGAAAAAGGTGGCGGGGACATGGTGTTCATGGAGAATGTCTAAAATAATTTCAGTGCCCCTTGCCGAAATAGCAATTTGTTCTTCAAAGGGTATGATTTTTCCGTACTCCTGGGGCATTTCAAATTCCTCCAGATCGAACGAGAGAAGTACCGTTTTCATGATTCGGTAGTCACGTCGCTGGCCCTTGTGGGGACATGGGTGTAGTTTGTTTCCCGAATAAAATAAAGCGGACGTTGTTTGGACTGGACAACCAGTTTACTAATGTACATGCCAATAATGCCAAGCATAAGCAACTGCAGGCTGCTGAAGAAAATGATCAAAATCATAATGGAGGTCCAGCCCGCAACGGCATAGCCCAGGAAATAACTCCCGAGCGCATACGGCACCAGGATGAGGGATGCCAGAAAAAAGGTCAGTCCCACATACGCTATTAATTGCAGGGGCTTCACGCTAAGAGAGGTTATTCCTCGGATGGCAAAGGACATCATCTTGTTGAAATCATACTTCGTGCTACCGGAGTAGCGCTTGCGGGGGTTGTAGACTACTGCAGTTTGTCGAAAACCGGCCCACTTAATGAGGCCGCGGATGAAGAGATCACTTTCATTCAAATGAGCAAACGCATTCATGACCGTGCGGTCCATCAAACGAAAATCGGCTGTTCCCTTTTCGAGCTTTAAGTCCGTTAGTTTGTCGAACAAGGTATAAAAGAAGGATGATGATTTTCTTTTTAACCAGGAAAGTTTTCTATCGTCATTTCTTTTGGTGTACACGACATCATACCCTTCTTCCCATTTTTCAATCAGTTGGGCGACCACCTGAGGAGGATGCTGGAGATCACAATCCATTGAAACGGCACAATCTCCGTTGGAAAGGTCAAGACCTGCCTTAAGCGCGTACTGATGTCCAAAATTCCTGGAGAGTTCAACATAAAACACACGATGGTGGTCATGCGCCAGCGCTTTGATCAATTGCAATGACCCGTCGCTGCTTCCATCGTCTACAAAAATAAATTCACAATCGTAACGAACTTCGGAAAGTAGAGCGGACAGTTCCCGATAAAGCTCCCGAATATTGGCAGCTTCATTGTGGACGGGGATAATAAATGAAATTTTTTTATTGGCCATAAACATCGTGTAAAGCCTGTTCAGGACTCTCTGGCGGCGATTTTGTAAACCTTAAACTGCTCCGAATCATACACTTTTTCCAGCGCAAGATCTAAATCTCCTGAAAATTTCTTCAGGATCACAATATACCTGCATCCCTTCATTCGAAGGCGGTCCAATTGGCCGGGGCGCAAGAAAAATTCATTGGGTTCGACCCATCCGCGTCGATGAGCCTGGTACATCGGTGTCGGGTCGCCATGATCACCATTAATTGCAATCAGATCGTCGCGATCGGATACCCGGTCAAGTATGGGCTCCAATGTTTCCAATGATTTGTTCGGTTGCCGGATCTGAAATACATGAAGTTGATTGGCAATACCCTCGATACCAACCACCAGGAGCAGGATGGTTACAACCAGCTTGTGGTTTATTTGTGCTAATCCACAACCTGCGATGAATGCCATGGACGGAATAAACATAATTACATAGTATGCATCGATGTGAAAGTTGGATCCTGTTTTAAGTATTACCACACAGAATGCGGTAAAAGGGACAATGAATAGGGCCAGTTGAAGCCATAGCTTTTTTTTAATTGCAAAATAGAGGCCGGTCAAAAAGGCGATGAATCCAGAGACCTTGAACGGAGTATCGTAAAAGCGTTCTAAGGTTTTTGGCCAGTTTTCTAAAAGTTGGTTAACACTGTCACGGAATGGCATTCCCATGAAGAAGTGTTCACCAAATCCATAGTTCGTGTTGAGGTAAGGTACCCAACCGAAATACCAGCCGTAGAGGGAAATTAGAATCAGGGCGGAAAAGAAACAGAACGATATTTTTCTTTTCCGCAAACCGCTGCCCAGAAAGACCGGAATAGCCAAGACGCTGAGAATAGTCGCCGCCGATATTTTTGAAAGACAGCCGAATAAACCAAGAATAAAGTAAAAAAAGAGCTGATAAATTTTGCCCTCTTCTAAATAGTAAATAGCATAATATAAGCTGACCAGGCAAAGTGAGGCTGCGAAGGTATCCGGTATAGTGGTGCGCTCATAGGTAAACCAAACGGATACCAATACAATAATTGTGGCGTTGAAAGCGGAAGCATCCCCAAAATAATTTCGAATGAGCCTGTAATAATAAAACACACCAACCGAGGAAACTATGACATTGATTAACCTGCCATACCAGCTGGCATAGCCAAAAATTAATGAGATCAGGTAAATAAGATAATTTAAGATTGGGAATTCGCACCCGACAATACCCGATTTCTCTCCGGCCAGATCCACCGTGGGATAGAAGATAGTTGGATTGTGCTCATAAAAATTTCGAGCTATCATTAAGCCATCCGATTGACGCCAGGTAGATCCGGGTTCCAGTGGGGGCAGGGATATAGCGGACATATGGAGAATAAAAGACAAGACAATCCAAAACCGAATGTCTTTTGCAAGAGGGAGTACCCACTTTTTATAGCTCACAGGGCTTTCATAATTCGTTTTGAAATTACAGGGTGCTCTGATAAGATACAAATTTGAGTGAGCAGCAAATGGGTGTCGCGTTGCCAGTAAATCAGGCCAGTTGAAGAAAGCAAGGGTGCAGATGGTTAGCGCCCCTGCAACGGTAGTATAGCCAGGATACAAGGGCTTTTGGCACGACAGGTCTACTTGACTATCTCGCCTGACAATGCTTCTTGATCACATCATAGGATTTCAACAACCCCATTTCTCCTGCCTTGCTCAAATCGGTGCATCCTCCGTCTTTGTCGGCCAATTCGATTTTGGATAATCCGCGCTGGTAATAAGCGTTGGTATTTTTTGGATCAAGTTCAATGACTTTATTATAGTCCGTGATCGCGCCGCGGTGATCCTTCAAAAGGGCTTTGGTTAATCCGCGATTGATATAGGCGTCAGGATCCTGAGGGTCAAGTTCAATTCCCTTATTGTAGTCGGCCATCGCGCCTTTGTTGTCGCCCGACTCATTTTTTGCTACGCCGCGATTGATATACGTAGCGGCATTGCTGGCGTCAAGTTCGATGGCCTTATTATAATCCAGCATGGCCCCATCGCGGTCGCTCAATTCGTGTTTGTCGTTGCCCCGATTGGCATAGGCTTTTGCATTTTTCGGGTCAAGTTGAATGGCTTTGGTATAATCGTCGATGGCTCCCTTGTAATCGCGGAGCCGCGTTTTCGCAACGGCCCGGTTCGAATAGGCATCGGCATCGTTGGGATCAAGTTCTATCCCCCGATTGTAGTCGGCCATCGCTCCGGTGTAATCCTCCAGCATCGCTTTAGCAAAGGCGCGGTTCGTATACGCTTCTGCATCGTTTGGTTCAAGCTGGAGCACACTGTCGAAGGCAGCGATGGCCCCTTTGAAGTCACCGGATTCAATTTTGGAAAGGCCATTGTTGAATGGAACTTTTGCATCTTGCCCGTACGAGGAAAACAGGGAAAGAGCCGCAATAGTCAGTACGATTGACGTTTTCATATCTAAGCGTTGATGTGCCTTACCAAATATAACTATTTAATAAATGGCATATTCATACGCTATGAACCTTGCTTTCAGCGTTTCTGCCGGTAAGCAGCGATTCCCTTCTGATGTTAGTGTAAGACGAAATGTTCTCCCAACTTCAAAATCCGAAAAGGCTGATGCACAGACTTTGCTTCGGCTGCAAAATCACCCGGGTCAGCGGTGTTGAAGCTAAACAGGTCATAATGGTGGGGGATAATCGCCACTGTGATAGACCGACCATTTCCCAAACTGAACGACATACCCCATAAACCTGCATTGCCCGATTTCGTCGCGCTCCACGGTGTTGTGTGCGGCCGGCACGCCATAAAACGTAAATCCCTTGATTTCAATTTTTTCCCCATCATTCAAGCCCACCGGAAAGGCGAGGTTGCAGTTGACCCGATCGGCAACAAATCCGCGATTCGCTTCCGGTATGATGAACGCAATGGAAGGATTCAGTTGAAGCACCGGTAACAATGTTCCAGCATCCAGGTGGTCGGTATGGTTATGACTGGACGTGACAATGTCGATGCAGTCGAGTAGTCCGGGTTCAATCACCAACTCGCTCATGCGCACGTGGGGCTTGCTTGTTGCTTCGTATTTTTTAGTCAACGAATCAGAGAGGTAAGGGTCCAACAGAACACATAACCCATTCCACTGAATCAAAAACCCACTTTGACCCAGCCACCACAAATCGAAGGAATCCGTTTGCGAATTCTTTTTCGCCTGATGGATCTGCTTTTGAAGCTCAAGGCCCTTGCAAAAAGCGGGGATAAGGAGAGGAGTCATGGATTTCTACCCTTTGCCACAAAGACACAAAGGCATGAATAATTTTTCTTTAGCATAGGAACTATAGTCACTTTTGCCTCACGGCCTACCGAAATAAGATTTTAGATAAATTGAGCAAAGCAAATTAAAAAAAAGGTAGTGTCTTTGTGCCTTAGTGGCAAATGAGGGAATACTAATCACAAACTCTCCCTCACCTTCTTTGCCCCTTTCACCATGTTGATCAGCTTTTGCCGCGATGCCCAGCGGGCGGTTTGGCTAAGACCGCAATCGGGAGCGACGGCCAGTTTTTCTGCCGGTACAAACTTCAAACATTGCTTTATCCTCGCCACCACATCGTCCACCGTTTCAATATAGTAGTTCTTCACGTCCACGATGCCTACGGCAACATCCATTTTCCGGGCGAACTCTTTCAGGAGCTCAACTTCGGCAAATTCACGATTCGCCATTTCAATATGGACTTCATCCACCTTGAAGTCAAGAAAATCGGGCAGCATGGGCGCAATGTGGCGATAGCCTACCGGTCGTCCTTTAAAGTTTCCAAAACAAAGATGAGTAGAGAGCCTGCACTTTCCGTAAACGGATCCTACCGTGCGATTAAAGATATCGACAAATCGCTTCGTGTCTTCCTTATAGGCATAGCAACTCATCGAAGGTTCGTCCACTGTGATTTCACGACACCCTGCCGCAACCAAATCCTCCAATTCTTTTTTCACGAAGGGGAGCAGCGCTTCGGTGATCGCATACCGGTCCTTGTACTGATCATTGGGCAGAAGCCTTCCACTCAATGTATAGGGACCCGGAACACTTGCTTTTAAGGTTGGTCCGGATGGCGCCAACTTCTGCAGCCGTTTGAATTCCTTTACCGTCCCCAATCCATTGGGCGCCGTGAGGGTATCCACAATGGAATTTTTTCCGCGCTGATCGTGTGCCGCCGGTCCGAACTTGCGCAGTTCATCCGTGTTCTCCCGGATCCCGGTAAGGTATCCATAAAATGATAGATTGAAATCCAGCCGGGTCTGCTCGCCATCGGTGATGACATCCAATCCCGCGGCAACCTGATCGTGAATAGCAGCAACAACGGCATCGTCAATCATTTCTTCGATGTCCACGCGGCCGAATTCGTGGAGGTTCTTTACAGCAAATTCTAGCCACCCGGGAAAGGGATAACTTCCAATGACCGTTGTCCGAAGGGGGATGGGTTGCATAGGATGAAAGATTTAAAATTTAAGATTTAAGATTGGTGAGGGTTTGTTATTTAAGCATTGACGCTCTGATTTTAAATTTTGAATCTAAAGTTTTAAATCTTTTCATAGAGCTTCGCTAGCCGGTGGGCGTGTTCGTCATATGCGGATTCAAATAATTCGGTGGCTCGCTTTTCCCCCACTACCACGGCACCTGTCAATACTTTGGGAGGCTGACCTTTAGCCGTGAGCAACCGGGCTACTTCCGCTTTGATGCAATTAACAATCATCGCACCACCTACAGTTGAACCCGGAGAAACAGGCGTATCCAATCCCTCGACATACACCATGGCATCACCGGCCGGCGCACCGGTATCCAAAACGAGATCGGCAAAATCGCTGAGCTTTTTCCCATCTGCCCGTTTGCTTTTGCTTTTTTCCGAATGTTCCCTGGTAATGATCGCAACCACTTTTATTCCTTTGACTTTAAAAAGTTCTCCCATTTCGATCGGAACGACATTGCATCCGCTGGAGGATATGATCAGGGCGCTGTCTTGATGGGAAACATCAAAATTCCGAAGGATCCGTTCGGCAAGTCCGGATGTATTTTCCAGAAACATGGCCTGGCGCTGACCATTGGCGCCTACTACAAGGTTGTGAAAGGTAAGAGAGAGTTCAACTATCGGATTAAACCCAGGGAAGGAACCGTACCGCGGCCACATCTCTTCGACCAGGATCCGGCTATGGCCGGAACCAAACACGTGCACCATTCGTCCTGCTAAAATGGTTTGTGAAAACCATTGGGCGGCCTGCAGCATCAATGCTTCTTGCTTCGACACGGCATCGAGGATATGGCGGCATTTTTGAAGGTAATCTTGAGTCGAAGTCATAGTTGCAAATTCATTTCATTTTAGACAAGGCGAAACCCGCAGCGCCTACGGCTCCGGCACCATCGGAAAAGTGAGCGAACCGGATGGGCGTTTGTTTGCCACCCGGCCGCCACTCATGAAGGTCGAGAAAACTTCTAAGTGGGTTCATCAATGCATCTTTTGCCTGAACCATCCCACCGCTCAAAATGACTGTCTGGGGTGAAAGTACATTAATGGCCGAGGCGATGCAGATAGCAAGTTTTCTTACTGAAGACAGCCAGACCCAGGTAGCGAAAGGCTCTCCTTTTATATAGTCGCGTACCAGATCTTCGGTGGAATGATATTTTCCATGCGATCGTTCACCCAGCGTTGTATTCCCAATTGCCACTTCAATGCTGCCGGGCATGTTGGTAACATCCATCGTGAACGTTTCGGCGTTCACCGTGGTGTGGCCAAAGTGTCCGGCCATTTGAGAAACACCCTGGTAAAGTTGCCCGTTGATCAAAATTCCTCCACCAACTCCTGTACCCAGTGTGAGGATGATGGCGTGCTGCAGTCCCTTTGCGGCACCGAAGGATGCTTCGGCCACCATCGCGGCATGGCCATCGTTGAGGACCCATACCTTTTCTCCAATCCAATCCGACCACTGGAAATTCTCCAGACCGGGCAACCTTCCCGGCATGAGACCAATACATTTATTTTCTGAATCGGCAAGACCGGGGGCCGACAATCCAATGGCGTCTACTTTTCTTCCCGACTTTTTTGTGAAAGCAAGAATCATGTCGGCCACAGCCTGTTTCCAGTGTTTGTCGTCTTGTTCGTTCGTATCCTTCTTTGCTTCTCCCAGGATTTTTCCCTCTTTATCGATATCCAGGATTTTTCCCTCTTTATCGATAAGGACACCCTTTATGTTTGTGCATCCCAAATCAATACCGATAGCCAATGGTTGCATAGGTAAAGTTAATATTGCCCCTCGCTGATGCTCCAGCCGCCATCCACGGCAAGCACCTGGCCGGTTGCGAATTTCGAAAAATCAGACATGAAATAAACGGCAGCACCATCAAGGTCGCCGGGCTGTCCAATGCGTCCACCGTCAAGAGGTTGTTTGGATTGCATGAACTTCAGGATGCCCTCATCATGGGCTGCCCGTTGCGACATCGGAGTTTCCACCAGCCCGGGCGCCAATACATTGATCCGGATATTGTTTTTTGCGTAGTAGGAGGCGATGGATTTTGAAAAGCCAATCACAGCTGATTTGCT